>QFCH01002189.1_pt1 | contig 85695 bp, 73 predicted proteins | sample 5346071 | NCBI WGS metagenome assembly QFCH01 (sample SAMN09062255, study PRJNA434731) | Human gut metagenome, whole genome shotgun sequencing project. | isolation source: stool timepoint B chromium assembly | host: Homo sapiens | collected 2015
TGGGCAGGGATGCTTTGAAGGGAATACTTTAATCTTCCCTTCAAAGCATCCCTGCCCAGCTTTTTTGTTTGTAACAGAACTGACCACAGCCAATCTTTTTATTTTGATCGTTCTGCAGCCTCATTAATTAATCCGACAATAATGTCAATGGCATTATTCATGGGACTCTGACTCATTGCTTCAATATAATCCTTTTTGTGTCTGAAGACATACTCAATAGCCTCCATAAGGGAATCATCTGATAAATCTTCTTCCCTAAGAAGGCAGCTGTACCCCTGACGTTCAAATGACTGGGCATTCAGAATCTGATCTCCACGGCTGGAAGCCGCTGGAAGCGGGATCAGAATTGCAGGCTTTTTCAATGCCAGGAGTTCACAAATAGCATTGGCACCGGCTCTGGATATAACAACATCTGCAGCATCTAAAAGATCACTCAGTTCTTTCTTAATATATTCGAACTGAACATAACCCTGCGTACCGTCAAGAGACGGGTCCAAATTACCCTTTCCACACAAATGAATAACCTGATATTTCTTGAGCAATTCAGGAAGCAGCTTGCGTACCGCATTATTAATAGCTACTGATCCCAAACTGCCTCCAATAATAAGAATAACCGGTTTATTAATACTGAAGTTGCAAAAATCCAGACCATTAAGCCGATTCCCATCGAAAAGTTCCTTTCGGATGGGGGAACCTGTAAGTACAGCCTTACCTTCCGGCAAATACTTTTTCGTTTCCGGGAAATTACAGCACACCTTATAGGCTGACGGTATACTTAGTTTATTTGCAAGACCAGGCGTCATATCTGATTCATGAATAATCGCGGGAACTTTACAGTGTTTTGCGGCCATAACAACCGGAACAGAGACAAAGCCGCCTTTTGAAAATACCACATCCGGTCTGATCTGTTTCATAATCCGTTTTGCATCAAACAAACCCTTCAGCACTCTGAATGGATCTGAAAAATTTTTAAGATCAAAATACCGTCTAAGTTTTCCTGAAGATATTCCATAATAAGGAATTCCATATTCCTCAATCAGTTTTCTTTCAATACCGTTATGAGAACCAATATAATAAATTTCATAGCCCTCTTTTTTCAGTTCCGGAATCAATGCGATATTCGGCGTAACATGACCTGCAGTTCCGCCTCCTGTCAATACAATTTTCTTCATACAATACCGCCTCCCGTCATTTACTCAGTTTTCCGCCTTATAATTTTTTAAAGCCTTTGCCAACTGATCCGGACATGAGGTTCCGCGTCCACCGCAGTTAATGCCCTCAAGTTTTGAAATCACATCATCTACATCGCAGCCAACGACCATCTTAGCCAATCCCTGGGTATTTCCCTGGCATCCGCCAATAAACTGACAGCTTACAATTTTATTATTTTCCACTTCGAATTCGATCGCCTTGGAACATGTTCTTGAAGTTGTATATCTCATTTTTTCTACCTCTTTCTCACTCTTTCCGGAGTAAAATCCGACTGAAATTTATCCGTCAAGAATTTTGTTGTAATATTTCTTTCAGTTATTATAACAGATGTATCCAATGAAGACCAGACCATAATCATACTTTAATGAATAATAACACTATATTCACTTTATACTAAAAAAATGCTAGAATATTATAACAATGATTAACAATGAAGGAGAACACCAATGAGAACAATTGGAATTATCGGTGCAATGGAAATAGAAGTCACCGAATTAAAAAACAGAATGCAGATTCAAAATATTACTTCGATTGCGTCAATGGATTTTTGCCAGGGAAGTTATTATGGGAAGAATGTCGTAATTGTACGCAGCGGTATTGGAAAAGTTAATGCCGCCATATGTGCTCAAATACTTATTGACCGTTTTCAAGCGGACATCATCATCAATACAGGGATCGCCGGCAGTCTTCAGGCCGACATCGACATCGGCGATATTGTGATCTCCTGCGATACCCTTGAACATGATATGGATGCAACTAATTTCGGATATCCTCTGGGAACAATTCCCCAGATGGAAAACTCGATTTTTAAAGCAGATGACCAATTAATTGCGCTGGCCAAAACATCCTGTACAACGGTAAATCCCGATATTCATACCCATATTGGCCGTATTGTCAGCGGAGATCAATTTATATCCGATCATAAGAAGAAAGACTTTTTAAAAGAAAACTTTAAAGCCATGTGTACAGAGATGGAAGGCGCTGCAATCGCTCATACAGCCAGCCTTAATCACATACCATTTGTAATTATCCGGGCAATTTCTGACAAAGCAGATGGCAGTGCACATATGGACTATCCTGAATTTGAAGCCAAAGCTGCCTTACACAGCTTTAATCTGATCGATTCTATGCTCCAAAATTTGCATATTTAAATTTTATTTTACCGGCTGTCCTAAAGGGCAGCCGGTAAAATAATATCCGACAATCTTCACAGCTGTGCTTTAATTGCCTCGGCCTGTTCTTTCAGTTCTTCCGGAGTCGATGTTCCCGGTCCCCATACAACACCTTTTCCCTCATATCTGGGAATTAAGTGCATATGAAAATGAAACACTGATTGCCCTGCAATTTCCTCATTATTCTGTACTACATTCATCCCATCACAATTTAAGCCCTTTTTTATAGCTCTGGACAGTTTTGCAGTAAGACAAAAAACTTTAGCCGCAGTCGCGTCATCCATATCGAATATATTCCGACAGTGTTTTTTAGGTATGATCAGCACATGTCCCCGATCAATCGGAGAAAGATCCATAATCGCCCGAAATTCTTCATCTTCGTAAACCGTTGTCGAAGGAATGTCACCTCGAGCTATCTTACAAAAAATACAATTATCATCCATAATTGAACCTCCGTAATGTCTTTTTCCTATTATTTTAGCTGACTGATTTATATATTTCAAGTTTTTTGTCTAATAGAGTCAGGGAATTATATTTGAACACTCTGCCGCCCCCATGGTACATTAATTTCGTACCAAATTCACTCTCATTAAGTAAAGGACGGATCAAAATGCAGCAATCCAAAAACTACATATGCGAACAAACACCGGATATTATTAATATTGTTCAATTTACCCATGAAGTTCGCAACCCACTGACATTAATTGACAGCACGCTTCAGCTTTTAAACTACAAATACCCTGATCTCCAAAAAGATGATCTATGGAATCAGCTTTTTGGGGACGTGGATTATCTAAAACAGCTTACAGCATCACTGGCTAATTACAACAATTTTGAGCAAGTCAGCCTCTCAAACACAAATATAACCCGGCTTCTGGAAAACATCGTAAAAACATGGCTTCCCATCGCTCAGTCCCAAAATAAACATCTGATTCTTACCACATCTGAAGATATTCCTCTGATTTCATGCGACGAAATCAAAATACGTCAGGCTCTGATCAATCTTATAAAAAATGCATTTGAAGCCACAGAAGAAAAAGGTACTATAGAAATCAATACACGCTTTAGCAATAAAAGAATTATTATTTCTATTAAAGATAACGGCTGTGGCATTGCAGAAAAAAATATGGATTCCTTATTCCAGCCTTTGATTACCCATAAAGCCAACGGAACCGGCGTCGGCCTTTCTATTACCCGAAAAATTATAAATGCACACCAGGGCTCCATTCGGGTTTATTCCAGAGAAAATATTGGAACAAAAGTCATTGTGTCTCTTCCGCTTTCTCAAAAATAAATTCAGTATCTGAAAATATAATGCTGTCCCCTTCTTTTAACATCATCGGCTGATGTGGTTTAATCAGTTCTCCATTAATATAAGTTCCGTTGGAGGAATTTAAATCAGTCAGCCGATACTCCCTTCCGTAAAGATCTATCCGTGCATGTCGTCTGCTGACTGTTGAAACAGGAATGCAGCAGCAGGGATCTCGTACATCTTTTCCAATAATCGCAGGAAATTTATGAATATGAAGATCTTCACAGTTTTCCCTTACCAGGCTTTTTAATAAAATATCAGGGTTCTGTTTTTGGAGCAGAGTTGTTTGTGCACTGTTTTCCTCTGAACGAAATAAATCCCCCTTCATATTCTCATAATCTATATAATCATCCGATTTCCAGAATTCATCTTTTTCCTTATCCCTGCGCTTATAAATCCGCAAAGCATTGACTATAACGATTAAAAGACAAGCAATCAGTACAATACATAGCACTGGGATCATATAAGCAGCGCCCCAAAAATAAATGATTAATAATCCTGATATAACAGCAATACCCAAAATAATACCAGATACTTTAGCCACCCAGTCCCATCCCACAAAGCCTGATGCAGCCGAATTTCCCGCCTGCGCCTCATTATAGCGGTCAAAATCATCCATCGTTACACCACTTTGAGTCTGCGCCTCGCACGTCGGTACAGCATCTTCTTTATACAATTTATTGTCATAGAAACTTTGAGCACCATACCGATCTTCTGAAGGATCATCGCCGACCTTAGCCGCCAGTTCATCTTCCCCTGCTTTCTTATGCGCCTCCTTTACAAAATACTGAAGATCTTTGATCGTTATGCCCTCTTTGCACACCCAGTTATAAAAACCATACGCAAACACAACGGACTGCTGGCTTCCATAATCCATACTTTTCATAAAAAACTCGCCCAGGTTTTTTAGCTGATCACAGATCTTCAAGTGCCGTCCCGGTAAATATATAAATAAAATTTTTTTCTTATCAGGACTCAGGAAAATAAAATCAGCCTCTAAAACAATATTATTTTCATCCATCAAATAATCATACATAGATTCAAGCGCCTTAACGATTGCGTCCAAAATCCCCATCATCAGAACATCCGTCAGCTGATTTCCTGACATACGTTCCAAAGACATCATTCCAGTAACATCATAATAATACTGTATTCTTTCATCGGTTGTTCTCAGCTGAAAGGGAGCCAGCATATGAATTTCATTATTTTCCAGTATATGTATCTCAAAAAAATCTTCTTTCATGCCACCCTCAGGTGCATCTACAATAAGGTATGAATGATAAACTTTTTCGACAAGCTGCGCATTAAGCATACTACTCAATCACCTCTTTTAGCAGATCCATATGATAAATCAGATGTCGTTCAAATGTCCTTTGAGCCTGAGCCCTGTAACTGACATCCAGCAAACTTCCAAGATCATTAAAAATATGGTCTGACAGAGGATTGGCAGCAACATCCCACTGAACATTATAACTTTGCGTAAGTGTATTATGGCGAATCTGTCCTCCAAAATTACTCACAGACAGCATCAGCATTTGTCCACACAACTCTTTATAATACTTCTGATGAATATAAGATAAAATACTATCCTCATCCTTGGGTACCAATGATGCTGCATTTTCCACCGCAGCCCAACTGCACTCCTGAGCAGCCCTGGCCGTATAAATTTTTATAACGCATAAATCATGGATATAAAAAATACCATATAAAATCACACAAAATATAACAATCAAAAATGGCATAACCATTGAAGCCTCCACGGTATAGCTGCCTTTGTACTTTTTCATAAGATCCATCCTCCGATATAGGCCATTGTGTAAAATGGCACAAACGGAATACAGGAATGGCACCTCAGTTTTCCTGTCAGCAAACCAACACATGAAAATATAAAAATCAGCATTAAGCTCCATATAAAAATACGAAAACTTAAAATCCCGCCTGTCATTAGACCAGCTCCGAAAACAACCATGCCGTCCCCTATGCCAATTCGCCCTCCTGTAACTTTCCCCAAAAGCAGCAGGACAGCTCCAGGAGCCGCTCCCATACACCAATGAATCATTTCAATATGATCCTGTCTGCCGGATATAATGAGATAAAATCCCTGTAAAACACATAATCCAATGCCGATCATTACCATAAAACCAGCATGAATTTTTCTGTTTCTCAGATCTTCTGCAGACAACACCATAAGTACCAAAAGTCCGGCTCCAAATATAAACCATTTCACAAAATACACCATCCTTCGTTATTCTGCTTCATTCCTTTATATTCAATCATCCTTTCATCTATCTTTTGCATCTGCTGCAGGGCGGCAGCGCACAATCCTCACTTAAAACCATTTCATAGACCGTTCTTTTAAGGCCGCTGCAGTTTGTACTGCTGTGGTAGCGATTACCTGTATGCGTAATATAGACCGAATTATATGTGCCACTGGCCGCACCACACAGCTCACACGGATAATATTTTGCTCCCTGCTCATTTCTTATCTGTGAAATTTCATATGCAGCTGCTACATTCAGTTCAATGTCTATATATGCACAATCCCTGCTGCGATGATATACTACACCATTTTCAGCTACATAAACAATTTCCTTTTCTGACGAATCAGGATCGCTATGTTCTGAATGATCCTCTCCCCCAATCCATGCTCTTGTCACAATTCCCTGACGAACACAAACCGGTGACAGGCCAAACCAATTAAACATTGGATCCACATGATAACTGACCAGTAAATTCATTTTCCCTTCAGCTTTATTGTACTGTGTGCCTCTATAGTCGATTCCCAGGTTTCCTCCGGAAACATTATTTAAAATATTCCGTTTCTGATTGAACTGCAAAAGCAGTTCTGGAAAAATCATATCCTCACTAAAATCATCGCTGTAGCCATAGACAGCCAACGCATTGGCAGCCGAAGCCAGAGACCGGAAAATCTCCTGCTGAATATTCATAGTGAACGAAAAACTAACCAATGCCATAACGCCCATTAAAAATAATGGGAATGCCACTGCAGCTTCCACAGTCATTACGCCCTCATATAAAAATGGAGTGCAGCAGAATGCCCTTTTCCTGCAAATAATAAGCTTCTTAATGAATGAGTTAACACAATAAATAAATTTTAATTTGGCTTGGGCTTGCCGAGGCGGTGGGGTTTGGAGAGACCACTTAATTATTCCGCCTCCTTTGTATGGTTTATTGAAAAAGGGCACTCAGCACCACTCCATTTCCATATAAGATACAACTCATCAACCTAATAGGAAACAGGACGCAACACATGATGAACATACTCAGAATTAAACGGCCCGGCCATAAAAAATGGATTAAATTCAAAATCTGCACATACTGTAATTCCAAAAGCACAATTGCTCATAGAAAAGGTGTCCTCACCTTCATCAAGCCTGACATTGGCCTCCATCAAATTCAGCATTCTGGAAATCTTTCGTTCTTGCGGAGTCATTAGCATAAATAAAGTAAGATAATTTTCATAAGAAAGGCCCTTATCATGCCCTTCCGCTCCGGAGCATTGATCTAATTCTTCCACCGTAATTTCAGCCAGACGTTCCAGCGATAAATTCCACTCCCCATCACTTTTTAAAACTGGAACCATTCCTCCCCGAATCAGTGTTTTGCAGTCCACAATAGCCTCAGCATAACTCCAGGCACAAATGATAAGCAACGTAATGATTTCCGTAAGAAACGGCATCAGTACCATGGATGAAAGAGCGGCCGCCACCCCTCTGGCAGCTGAAACTTTAGATGAGGAATTATAAATATGGGTTATGTTAAGAATCATTCGAAAAAAGATCAGACGGTTAATCACAGATTTTAAATTTAAAGCATCACTGCTCTGACCCGAGATCATATACTCAATTTCATACTGAAGTGCTGTTTTGGCGGATAACTTTCCTTTATCTGCTGCCGAAGAAGATGCCTTTACCATACCATCTGACGCATTTTTGAAGAATTCTCCAATATAACAATCAATCACAAGATCCTCCGTTTTCTGTCCCGCAAGATCCTTCAACGTCAAATGAACATCATCCAACTGATCTGTAATATCACTATATTTATCAAAGCCTCGGATTTGATCCACCACAGGCTCCGGTGCTGCAAGATTCGACAACTGCTTCGGGTCTATCTGAGCATCTGAAACATTTCCTTCCATTACAAGATTAAGAATTGGTGACTTGAGCATTTGAGCAATACTTTTTCTGGGATCCTTTACGGTTGTACCTTCATTACTGCCTTCCTGGGATATTTGAGTTTCATTTGTATCCTTTCCATCGAACTGAGATTCATTTTGCTGCTGCTCATATTCTTGCACCTGTTGTTGTGCACTTTTCCCGGAATTTGTCAATTGTTGGGACAACTGCTCTTTTTGTGTCTGTGTATCCGGAACATGACTGCCCTTTATCATCGAAACAAACTGCCCCAGATATTCTTCCCCTTTATAATATTTCATATAATCTATTATCTGAGCTTTCAAAAAGCCAAAATCTTCATCAGCAACTGAGATCTGATCTGTGACGGTTACGGAGGCAAGTTCGGAACTGAACCATTTGGTATAATTTGAAGAATAGCCTTTCAAATGGCCGCAATTTTCAGATATATAAGACTTGAGAAATGGCAGATCCTCTCCGCCCCGCTCAACCATCAACAGACCATATCTGCTTTTTATGCTTCGATTATATTGAGACATATAGGCCTGAGCAGAAATCTGACAGGCAGTCTCTGCCTGCATACGTATGGCTGATACACGTATAGCTTCCATAGAAGATAAAACCACAGCGATCACTGTCATCAATATAAGACTTAAAAATACAGTCATATAGCCGTTTTCCCTGTTGGGCTTTTTCATACAGATGAACTCTGGGAAGATATTTTCTTAAAAATCGACTGTACAATAGAAGTCAGCTGTTCCTTAAAAATTAAAACAAGGGAAATCAAGACGACCAGGATTAAAATAATTTCTACGACTGTGACACCATCCTCTTCTCTCATAAAGCACTTTAAATAATTCATACAACGCCTCCTTACATCATAAATTTACATTAGAAAAGTTTTTAATTTTGTGCTGATCAGAAATGCTTTTTATCAGGCATAATTCATCGCCATAAAAGCGGGAACAATCACAAGGAGCATCACAAGAACCAATAGCAACATCATTGGCGCCAACAGCTTAACTCCCAATTGTTCTCCCAACTTTCTGGCATTTTCCTTTCTCAGCAGCATAGCCTCATCAGCAGCTTCTGTTAATATACGACCTGATCCTTTTGCCCCTATTTTTATATTCTGAATCAAAAGGGATGAAAACTTAAGATACTGTCCAAGACCACATCGCCTTCCAAAATCTTCATAAGCCTTTACTTCTGCTGTCCCATACTGCATTTGGTGTAAACATACAATCATCTCTTCATAAACATAATGCTCCTTTCCATATTTTTTCTCATACTTTTCGTAATCTCCTACAATCTTTAGCCACGCTGCCCTTGTAGTCATTCCAGCCCCCAGCAGCAGAACAAATTTATGTACCAATACAGGATAATCAAATTCCAGCTGGCGATCTCTAAGCTTAAGCTGCGCTTTGACCTGATCCCGCGCTCTCACACTAAGCAGAATAATAAGCAGCAGACCACCTAATGTTATATATCTTCCATAATGCGGCAGACTTTCTTTCCATATAACCGGCTGTTCATCCAAACGCTTAGGCAGCTCTAAATATTCACCCTGTATTCCGGCCGCATCCTGCTGCCTGATCTTTTCTTCCAGTAATTGTTCCGGTGTCGGTGTATGTCTGGGTGCCGGATACACCGTTATATTTAAAGGATATTCCCATGTTATATCTTTATAAGTCATCACCGCTGTAACCTGGGTCTTAGATGGCTGTTTAAGAGAATCATTCTTTACCTCGCCTTTCATACCAATCAGTGCATAATCTCCACACCTCCACTGAACAGCCACCGGATAACCTTCAATCTCTGAAAAAAAGTTTAACGGACATGTAACGTTATCCAAAGACTGATTCTGTCCTATAACATTTGAAGTAATATAAGTTTCACAATAGGCCTTCATCTTTTCCAGCTGATCGTCCGTATACCTGCGCTCGCTAACTGTAATATCCATCGCCTTTTCTTCTTCTCCTAACCGGGCAATCAGTTCAACACTTCGATCCCCCTCTCCATATGTATTGCGGCGAATCACCATACCTTCCTGCAGTATATTCACCGTTCTTCCATACGTGATTGCAATAGCGGAAACCATATTTACAAGCAGCAGCCAAAACAGTATTTTGCTGACTCTGTATGTAGCCGTCTGACGGCAAAGATACTCTGCATTTCCAGTAGGATACAATTTCTTAAGGTCTGTCCTTTGGCCAGCCATAGACTCACTGGGGAACCGACTGATGACAAGCTGTGCAAAGGGATAAAATATAATCGCAGCACCAATACGTTTTCCTTCCCCCTTCCTCCGTTTAAATAGATTTTTGCCATTGATCGCCTTATTTTTTTTCGTGTTTTTTAAACACCAGGGGATAACTGCAGCTAAAATTAATCCTGCAATCATTGTACAATTTAAAACAATCATGTTTCCTCCCATTTCCGTGGTATCCATTCTGTAAACAGTTTAATCAAAAATGAACTTCAAGCATAGAATTCCCCCATAATACCGCTGCTCCATAAATACACAGACATACCGTCATTGTAATAATCCCCACCGGATTACCATATAAAACATCCATAAATCCCGGAGAAAAAAATCTCATATAAACAACAATGGCTACAGGCACAATACTCATTAATCTGAATTCACTTTTTTTACCGGCAAGCATTGCATGAATTTCATTTTCTCCTTCTATTTTATCTCTGATGGTTTCTACACTGTTTTTAATAATCGTGGTCATGCTTCCACCGCTTCTTTTGGCAATCATAATAATCTGAGAGAAATTCCTCAGATCCTCAAGCCCGCTCCTTAATGCAAAATCTTCGATACAGGCCTCAATTGTAAAATTTACTGACATCTTTCGTTTGATTTCGGTAAATTCCCGGACAATGTCATCTGATAAAGTGTAATTAATCAAAAGATCATCCGCAGTTTGTTCAAAAGCCCGTTCAATCGTACTTCCTGCTGCAATAAATGAATATAAAAGAATAATACTATCCTTAAACTGTATCCTCAGAGTCTCCTTACGTTTTTGTATTCTTTTCTTTTTTTCAATATGAGTCAGTACAGCCATACCTGGAAAGGCTAAAATCAGTCCCCAAAAAGTATCATAAAACAAAAAGCCTGCACCCCCGAAAATTACCAGTGCTTTCAGAAAGATCATCATCCGGTCTTTTTTTGCAAGAAAGCACTGATGATAATCGTATAAATCTTTTTTTCCGGATTTTTTTGCATTACGCATCCCCTGCACTCCGTTCAGAACCAGCGTACAGACCTGCGGCTTTTAATTTTCTGGTATTTTTCAGAGAATTTCCTGTTGCGCGCAAAACCCCCATCACCTTTGTCTGTTCTCCGTTATAGTTTGTATTTTCCGAAATTATCGGCAGCTCCTCAAATCTATAGAGCGGATTATATTCGATCTCTCCATCTATGTAATCACCGATTTCAACAATCTCCAAAACTTTTCTCGTCTTGTCTCTCAGCCTTCCCAGATGAACAACAATATCCAGCGACGAGGCAATCTGTTTGCGTATCGCTTGAAGGGGAATATCCGTGCCCATTAAAATCATCGTTTCCAAACGGGAAATCATATCTTCCACAGAATTTGAATGTCCGGTGCTCAGACTGCCGTCATGGCCGGTATTCATCGCACTGATCATATCTATGGCTTCCGGGCCACGGATCTCTCCCACGATAATTCTATCTGGCCGCATCCGCATTGCAGACTTTATCAAATCTCTTATTGTAATGGCATTCTCTCCGTCGGCATCCGCATTTCGGACTTCCAGCCGAACCAGATTGGCAATTCCCTGAATCTGTAATTCCGCAGAATCTTCAATCGTAATAACCCTCTGGTCCTTTGGTATATAACCGGCCAGTGCATTCAGCATGGTTGTTTTTCCCGAACCGGTTGAACCGGAAATAAAAATATTATATCCTGCAAATACAAGCCGTTCCAGCAAGGCAGCCGCATCCTCGCTGACCGCTCCCCATTCTACAAGGCGATCCATCGTCACAGGATCTTCCGAAAACTTACGGATCGTCAATATAGGGCCATCAATGGCAACCGGCTTTAAGACAACGTTCACTCGAGATCCGTCATCTAACCTGGCATCTACAATGGGAGAGGCTTCATTCACCTGGCGGTTGGAACGCGATACAATCTGCTGAATCACATCTTCCAGTTTTTCTGTGGATTCAAATTTCTTGTTCCATGGATAAAGACATCCGCCCTTTTCATAAAAAATCCGCCCACCACCATTGACCATAATCTCTGTAATCTCCGGATCATCCAGAAGTTCCTGAAGCAAATCCAGCCGTCTGATGGCATTAAACAGTTCCTGCTTAATCGTCAGTTTTGTCACAACACTCATATAGGTTTCCTGACTTTTATCATGAATAACGGACTCTATAATTTCCATAATCTCATCATCCGTATACTCCGCCTCCGGGAGCAGCTGACGTAATACGTCTTCTTTCAGTTCTTTTTTTAATTCAAAATAATCCATAGCAATCTCACCTGTCCTCACTCAACGGATGCGCCGCCAGCCGGCAGCATCTCCAAATGCCCGGTAATATTCTGTCTTCCCATAAATTCCAGCATGGCGCCAAATTTTTGTGCTTTACTTTCCTCTCCGTCATGCTTTGTAGCGGTTATAAGCAGCACCCTGCTGCAAATTTCCAGAATAGACAAGCCAGGCAGTGTGTTTGCAAAATTTAAAATAATCCTGTCATATCTGCTTTTTTTCTGAAGTAAATCCAACCAGTAAATCCATTCCTGTTCACCGATTTCCCATAAATCATAAGGATACTGTGCCAGTTCAAGAACATCTGCATTTTTTTCATGATATACACAGCTATCCATCTTTAGAACAATGCCCGGGTTCATCTCCTTAATCCAGCAAATCAATTCTGAAGACCGTCCGGTACGATCACCGGAAAACTGCTCAAAACTAATATAGAGTGTACTGCCAACCGGCAGTCCCTGTACAAGACTCCAGGATGCCACAGATGCCTGCTGCGAAGAAAAATCCGGTGCATAAATCCCAATCACTTCAGCGTACTTCTTATCTCCGGTTTCTGAACCTTCATATTTCCCGATACTGCAGGCCAGCTCCAGAAGTCGGTTGTAAATATTACGGGCAGACTGATACTTATTAAGCCGCTGTACTGGAATATCCTGAAAATAGTCCTGAAACATGGGCCAATAATCCCCACAGCCTTCATCAAGATACACCGCACCGCTCCAACGTTCCGGCACAAAAACCTGCGCCCTCTGTACATCGGTATATTCCTGCTCAGCCTCCATAAGCAAAGCTGTTGTGACCAGAAGAATCCCTTTGTTGACAGACGCAGCCTTTAACGGGGATGCTTTTGTAAAACTGCGGATTGCAAACGGAGAGCCCGGACAATTCTGAACATAACTATTAAGCCGCTCAAGATAAGCCTGATCCGGATCACCTATACAAAGAATAATATTTTTCACAATGCCTCCTTCCTCAAAAATATTTGAAACTCAGAGAAAACAAAACACCAAGGAATATATACAGAGAAAAATGTAATGTCTCACCCTTTTTCTTCTGTTTAAAATCATAATAAGGGAAAATTTTACGAGTTGTACCGATATGATAGATATACTGCGTAAAATAACGCAGCCGCTCAAAGAAAATACCATATTTTATCATAAGAATAAGAGAAACAGCGGCGGCTGTAACAAAGGCAGCCACGATGGCAATCAAAATCCTGCTGGCCCCTATATAAGTCCCGGCCATCATCAGCAATTTCACATCACCCGCTCCCGTCATTTTTAAAATATGTAATAGAAAAAGAAGTACAAAAGGCAGTATAAAGCCAGTCAGAGAATAAGCCACTCCGCCGGGTCCGTTTTTGATCACATGAATGCCGATCCCAACGCTACTACCGGATAATATGAGATAATTGGGAATATGGCCTGTGGAAAAATCATCGTATACGGCAACAGCCATCAATATTAACAGCGCAATGTCATCTCCATACAATATAAAATCACACAACCCATCACCTGTCCTTTATAAACTTATCTGGGAACTATAATCGAATCGATTCGAAATGAAGAATTACTTTGTAAGATGATTATATACCCTGATTCCGGAAAATGTAAAGCCCCCAATTTAAGTTTCCATCGACACAATTCGACAATCTATGGGGGATTCAATCCCCCATAGAGCGCCTTTGATCGAGCCGCCGCAGAGTGATCGGCATTCCACGGCCTGATTGGCTTATCTCAATTTGATTGACTATGGCCGGCTTTATGGCTGTTTACCTGATACGCATTTGCCGGATCAGCATTTTCTCTGGCAGGCTGCATCTTTTCCACCCCTGCCCGCACCTTTTTCTTTTTAGTCGGCTTCACATAATCAAATTCAAAGGCTAAAACACCGTAAGCCGGGACATCCATGCATATGGAATAATCTTTCCAGTCCCACGGTTCTTCCGCTGCCACCCTTTCCTGAATTTTAAACCGTCCGCTTCCGCCATATTCCGGAAGATCACTTGTAAATACCTGAGTATATTTTCCGGGACACAGAACACCAACCCTGTGGTTTTCATACACCACCGGAGAAAAATTAAAGTGAAACAGCAGGCACTTCTTTTTACTGCGGCTCATTCTGCAAAAGGTAAGCATATTATGAGCCGCATCTGCACCGTTGATCCATTCAAACCCCGCTTCCTGGCAGTCCTGCTCAAACATAGCCGGCCATGCACTGTACATATGCAAAAGATCCCGCATATAATTATTCATCTGTCTGTTTTTCTTCTCATGATCCAACAGAAACCAGTCCAGACTCCGCTCCTCGCTCCATTCTCTGAACTGGGCAAAATCCTGCCCCATAAATAAAAGTTTCTTTCCAGGATGTGCCATCATTAACCCATAGGCAGCTCTTAAATTTCCAAACTTATCTTCCAGCTCTCCCGGCATTTTGTTAATCATGGAGCATTTAAGATGAACAACCTCATCATGGGACAGCACAAGCATAAAATTCTCACTGAATGCATAAGAAAAACTAAATGTCAGCTCATTATGATGATATTGTCTGAAATATGGATCAGTTTTCATATACTCCAGAAAATCATGCATCCATCCCATATTCCATTTATAGGTAAATCCCAATCCGCCTTCCTCGGCCGGCCGGGATACCATCGGAAATGCCGTAGACTCTTCGGCAATCACCAGCGTTCCAGGATCTCTTTTGGCTACAATCGAATTCAAATGTTTTAAAAATTCAATCGCCTCATAATTCTCCCGTCCTCCGTCTTTATTGGGAAGCCACTGGCCGCCCTCCCGTCCGTAATCCAAATACAGCATGGAGGCCACGGCATCTACTCTCAGGCCGTCCACATGAAATTTTTCAATCCAGAATAACGCATTGGCCACAAGAAAATTCTTCACCTGAGGACGGGCATAATCAAATACATAGGTTCCCCAGTGGGCATGTTCCCCACGCCGCTGATCAGGATGCTCGTAAACAGCTTCCCCGTCAAATTTTCCAAGTCCGTGTGCATCCTTCGGGAAATGGGCCGGCACCCAGTCAAGAATCACACCAATCCCTCTCTGATGAAGGTAATCCACAAAATACATAAAATCCACGGCATCGCCGTATCTGGAGGTTGGCGCATAATATCCGGTTACCTGATATCCCCAGGAGCCGTCAAAAGGATGCTCAGCTATACCGATCAGTTCAACATGCGTATACCCCATATAGGTAACATAATCTGCCAATTCTGCGGCCAGCGCTCTGTAAGTTCTGAAACCACAGTTATTTCCGGTCTCATCCTTTTTCCAGGAACCCAGATGAACCTCATATACAGACATGGGGCGGCTGTAGGTATCCACAGATTTTCTGTTTTTCTGCCACTGTTCATCGGACCATTGCCAGTTGGACAGATCTGTAACCACCGAGGCGGTTTCAGGCCGCATCTGAGACTGATTACCATAAGGATCGGCCTTAAACAGTATATCCCCCCATTTTGTCTCAATAGCAAATTTATATAAATCACCTTTTTTTAAGCCGGGAATAAAAATATCGTAAATTCCGCTGTGATCGACACAAAGCATCGGATTGCGTCCCGGAAGCCAGGCATTAAAATCTCCGACAACGCTGACCGATCTGGCATTAGGCGCCCATACGGCAAAATATACACCGTCCGTACCGTTCTCACAGGCCAGGTGGGCACCCATTTTGTTATATATTTCATAGTGTGTACCCGCACCAAAAAGATAACGGTCCATCTCTGTTATTCTAAAATCATTCATCATTAATCCCTCTCTCTATTATTCCTGAAAAATCCGCATGATCCGTGCCCCGTTTCCTTCAACGGTCACATGCACAGCATGATCGGACAAGGTCACCAAACTGCCGTCCATCAGATCCATGCAGGACGATGCATGAAAGGGCAAACGAATATCTATTTCTGCAGCACTGGTGTCATTATTAAGTATGGTAATCACAGCCTGCCGGCCGCAAAAATCGCCGCCAGTTCCGGATCGGCCTACCCGTGCATAGGCATATTGCCTGTTTGTTAAAAATAATTCCTCGTATTTGCCGTCCCACAGCTCAGGGCACTGCCGGTGAATTGCTCCCAGCTTTTGAATCCATGCGGTAAGCTCAGGATTGGGATTTTCAAAATTCCATGGGTCAAAGGCCGGTCTGAGGGCATCATCTCCCCCATCAGCCTTACATCCGCTGATTCCAAATTCAGATCCATAATAAACCGAAGGAATACCAATAATTGTATATAAAAACGCATATACCGGAAAAAGATTCTTTTTATTTTCCAGTTTATTATATATCCGATCCACATCATGATTATCTACAAAATTATACAGATGAGCATCCTTGCACAAACCATAATTTGGATCAAACAGACGGCGAATAGAATGGGCCATCTCAAAATAATTGTGTGAATTATGAGCCGAAAAAATACCTTTATGTAATTCATAATTTGTCACTGAATGCAGGGTTTCCTTATTTACCCATCGTCCATAATCACCGTGAATCACTTCACCCATGAGCCAGAACTCTGGCTTAATCTCATCTGCCAGGCTGCGCAGTCTGTGCATAAAATCAAAATCAAGGACATCCGCACAATCCAGCCGAATCCCATCAATATCAAATGTATCAACCCAGAAACGCACAACATCCAAAAGATAATCTTTAACCTGAGGATTAGCCATATTCAGCTTGGGCAGCTGAGCAAAACCTCTCCATGACTCATAACTGAAAGGATCACCAAAAGAGCTCTGACCATTAAAATCGACCTGACAATACCAGTCCTTTCCCCAAGATTCCCACTGCTGTTCCCTTAGATTTTTAAATGCAGGAAAATCTCTTCCTGTATGATTAAAAACACCGTCAACCACAACCCGAATTCCGTTCTCATGGCAGCGCTGTACCCATTTTTTAAAATCATCGTTGGTCCCCAGACGTCCGTCCACCTTTTTATAATCCGTTGTGTCATAGCCATGGGTCAGCGACTCAAACAAAGGACCTATATAAATCCCTCCAAAATTCATGATTTTCATATGTTCAATCAAACGGTTCAGACGCTCAAAACCGTCACCTGTACCTTTATAATCATTTTCTTTGCTGCACCCGCATAACCCCAGCGGATAAACATGATAAAAAACTGCTTTTTCATACCATGCTGACATTTTTTAAACCTCCATTATACATAAATTCCATGCAAAAACTGGTGAACAACCGAAAACGCCTGCTCATCGCTGATCTGCACATACCGCCCCTTTTCTGTGCTGAGCCAAAACAGCAGATAGTGATTCAGGCACCCGGTAAATGTCACTGCGTACTGCTCCTGACGACCATTCATATTGCCTACAATATCCGCCGCCTGCTCAAACAGCCTTGTAAATAACCGATGCTGATGGCTTCGTATCGGCGCAATGGCCCTGTAACTGTCTGTTTCCTCACCGGAATACATCATAGACATGACAAGTCGATAAAATTCTCTATTTTGAGAAGCCAATGAGAAGTAAATCTTTGCCACTCGGTATAGTGTCATCGGCAGGTCACCCTGATAAACCGCTGCCGCTTCAAGTTCACACTTAAATCCGGCATATCCGCTTTCCATAAGGCTCTCCAGAAGCCCGTATTTACTTCCAAAATAGTGATAAAGTGTGGGTTTTGTCACCCCTGCGCTTTCCGCAATTTCCTGAACTCCCACAGCATCATAGCCTTTCGTATAAAACAAATTCAATGCACATTTTAATATTTTTTCCCGATTATCCATAAACGCCTCCTTGGATTTACTATACCAAACGGTATAATACATGTCAAGAAAAAGTACAGGCAATGTGAAATCTCCACATTGCCTGTACTTTCTCTGCCTTATATATTTTTAAAATCATCTGCAATCAGCCTGAACATACTGGCTTCTTCGTATTTGTTATCTAAAACAGTCATAAAAAGATTTTTCATATTGCGTTCATCCAGGTTTGCAATGCCTCTGTCAACCACATTCATAACATCCTCATAGTTGACAACCTCACCCCGGTCCACATGGCGCTTGAAGTAATTTTTAAGCGCAATAGCCCCCTCCGGTGACAGCTCATAGCCCTTCTTTTCAATATAGCCCTTCGCCAGCGTCACAAGCTCCATCTCATTATATTTTGACACATTAATCACATTAAGAAAATGCCCCCGCAGCTCTCTATGTTTTTTCCAGAACTTGTGCATTTCATCCTGAAGACTTTCCAGGACAATAGCCACATCCTGATTATCGCTGCTCACAACCTTTTCAATAATAGCTACCGATTGATCGGAAAGCTCATCCGCCTGCTCGATAATCAGACAGCCGCCCTTAATTTTATTAAATATTATGGAAAAATCCTGACGGTTCAAGGCCTCGGCCTTGGCTCTGACAATCTTTTGCTTATCACAGATTCCGTATGTATTTAAGGCCTTAATAATTCCAATCGCAATCTGAGATTTTACAACTTTATCTCCGCTGAGTACAACAAAATTGATATCATATGGTGCAAGGACATCGTAATCGCTTCCGGATGTCTCAAATTGAGTAAAGGTCATCGCCAGCTGCTGATGCACATCCTTAACATTGGGAACCGTAGCAAAAGCATTGCGTACAGTTTCAGACATCGCCACATCGCTGCCTGTACCTGTGCTCTCTTCTCCTTCAGAAAAAAGCTGGGCCAAAAAGGCTTCATCCTCCTTGGAAACAGAAGGTACTTCATCGTCATCACCAATGATTTCATCTTCCTCATCCAGGTCATCTTCAAGCATATTGGTACCTGAAAGCCCACCGAAAACAGCCTGTTCCAGAAGGACATCGTCTGCATCCTCGGTCATCCCTTCCAGATCTTCCTCCAATTCCTCTTCCGGTTCGACTTCCGGTTTTTCTTCCGATTTCCAATCCGAAGTTTCCTTTTCAAAATCAGACATAATATCATCAAATGATTCTCCTGCCGGCAAAATTTCATCGGCAAAGTCATCATCGTCATCTAAAATAGCTTCATCCGAAATTTCCGCATCCAAAGCCTTCTCATCTGAAACGCTTTCAGATTCATGTGTAATTTTATGGATTCCGGAAGACGTTTTTAAAATATTTTTAAAATCCTGCATGGTGTCCAGAGCAGCATCAAAATTATCCGGCTCTCCTTCATCGCTCTGCGACTGGGGTGTGTCGATCACCTCGTCGATAAAGTCATCATCTTCGTCATCCAGATCCTTTTCCTTCAGGGCTTCCAGCGCCTGGGCAGCCTGGGTCATGGCATCAAACAGCAACCCTGTATTAGACATAGGCTTGGGATTTTCCGATACCCTCTCCTGAGACTGTTTTTCCAGAGCTTTTTCAATCATATCTGTATCTATCCCGGTTTCCACGCCTGCATATTCCAAAGCATTATAGGGGTTAAGCACTTCACGGGCAGCCTCCGTTTCCTGTACAGAAGCTTCGCGGGCAGCCTGCTGATCATCCTTGAAATCACGGGCAGCTTCCACCTCCACGGTTGTCATCTTAGGCATGGGGTCTCCGCTGAGCCTGCACTTAAGTTCAATCGCCTTGTCCACGTATTCGCCATGGCCAAACCACAGAACAATTTCATCGCACTCATGAATGCATTTCTGAGTATCTCCGGCGGCCTCATAAAGTGTTGCCAGCTCATAAGCCCATTCTTCCATATATTCATAGTCTTTCAGCTTTTCCAGGGTATCAATCAACACAGAAAGCCGCTCACCCTTGCCCTTATCCAAACGGTACCTTAAAATGTATCGATGTAAATCTCTGGACGCCACGGCAATAAATTCCTTATAGTAATATTCAGCCTCTGCATATTCACCCATTTCTATATACAGACTTGTAATTAAATCCAGAATCTTACGGCTTTTAGGAGATTTTTCATAGGCCTTTAAAAAAACCTCCTCTGCCGTCTGATACTGCTTCTCATGCATATAAACCTCACCAATCATACATAAAATCGGCGGATTTTTTATACGGCTGGCATCTACCCCTTTAACAACAGCCAAAGCGCCTGCATAGTTATCATTTAAAATAAAAGCCTTTACTCTTTTTACCAAATCTGCTTCTGATACTTTTTCCACGCCGTTTTCTGCCACTCAAATTATGATGAAGTCTCTGTACTTTAAGCTTCTATTTCTGTATATTTGCGCTTTGAGTGGACTCTCCTTTCTTTACATACTTTCGAATTTCCGTCTTTAAGCTTATCAGCAATTCCTCATATTCCTCTATTTGTTGTTTATATCTGCAAAGTCCATACAACCTGACAAAAAATTTATGGAGGACTGAAACCGTTTAAAATTTATATCATAAATTTATTTATCTTAGAGTTTAACACAGGTAACCTGAGTTTGACAATACCTTCGGTGCAGGCACCACCGTAATTTGCAGTCATACATCTGCCTGCCGGTTCAAACACATTTCCCTGATAATGGTTCGCTCATCAAAGGGCAGGCAATGGCCTTTAATCTCCTGGCTTGTTTCATGTCCCTTTCCCGCCAGAACAACAATATCACCTTCGCCTATTTCTTCCAGCGCTCCGGCAATCGCTGCTTTTCGGTCTTTAACAACAAGCACCTGATCCGGCGGACAACACAGACCATCCAATGTGGGATTTTCATCATATAATTGATGGATACCTTTTAAAATATCCTGAATAATCTGATCCGGATCTTCATATCTTGGATTATCGGTTGTAATAATGACTCTGTCCGCCAGCCGCACTGCAGCCTGCCCCATTCCAATCCGCCTTAAGGGTGAACGGTTGCCTCCGCACCCGAAAATACAAATCAGACGAGACGGATGGTAAACTCTCATGTTTTTAAGCACCGCCTCCAACGCTGTGCCGTTATGGGCGTAATCCAAAACAAATCGGCCCTTTTTCACGAAAGGCACAATCTCACACCGTCCGGGAATACACATATTTTCAAAAGCATGGTTAATAACTGCGTCATCAATGCCAAAATGACGGGCAGCCGCAATCACAGCAAGTGCATTTTCCACATTATAAACCCCTGGTATGCCCAGCCTGAAATGTCCAAATGCATCTGATTCCCTGGTATTTTTCAAATCACACATATCAAATGCCACACCCAGATGCTTTTGATCCTGCCATGGACGAATATGGCATGTTTGGGATAATTGATATGTTTCCAGAAAACACTGGTGTCCCTCAAGCGCCCGGCAAACATCCGGACCACTTTCGCCAATCACTGCAATTCCTGTACGGCACTGTCCAAACAGACGGCCTTTCCAGTACACATAATCATTAAAATCCCTGTGTTCCCCCGGACCAATATGATCCGGATAAATATTGGTTATAATGCCATAATCAAATAAAATTCCGTCAACCCGATGACACATGAGTGCCTGTGAAGAAACTTCCATAACCGCAGCCTGACACCCGTCCTGTACCATCATATCCAGATAAGCTTCCACAAGATAGGATTCTGGCGTTGTATTATCTGTAGATATACGCCGCTTCCCCGTATCTACCCCAATAGTTCCCATAATGCCTGTAGGAATTCCTCCGGCTTCCAGTACCTTTTTCAGCATCCAGGCCACGGTTGTCTTACCCTTTGTGCCTGTAACTCCAATAACTTTCATTTTTTTTGCAGGGAAGCAAAACAGAGCCTTGGACATCTGAGCAAGGGCTTCCCTTGTATTATGAACTAAAATCACGGTGATCTTCCATGGCTGCCCTGCCGCCCAGACAGCAGTATAAGCATCTTGAACCACAATGGCTGAGGCACCGCCTTTTACAGCCTGATCAATATAATCATGGCCATCTCTTTGGCTTCCTTTCAGACAGACAAATACACTATCTTTTACAATTTTTCTGGAATCATAAATAATATCGCTTACAAATATATTTTCATTTCCTGTCATCAATTGATAGATGACAGATTTCAACAGCCAAGATAAATACATACACTCACATCCGAAAATTTCCTCTTTTTTTGTCAGACAAACAAAACCAGGGGACATTTTACTACATTATATGCGTAAAATGACACCCTGGTTCTTTACAATCTCAGATAAAGTCAAAAACTTCCTGTTCAAAATCAATTTTCACATATTCCAGTGCATCTGTCTCGATATTGGAATGATAGTCCACAACCACTGTCTGCTGTCGGTGATCAATCATCTTCTGTCCCAGCACATAGTTGACATCAAACCTTCCGGAAATAGCCGGTGTAGCGCCCCGAGCGGGAACAATCAGCTGAACATTATTAGCCTTGAGCAGTTCAAAAATTGGTTCCCAGATATAAATATCCTTTGCCGCTCCAAAAGGGTTATCAATAAAAATAACCTTTCCGGCCCGCACACCGTCGCTTCCTCTGGCATTCAGGGCTGAAATATAATTAATAACTGCAATCAAAAACTGAATATAAATCCCCTGGGACTGACCTGTACTTCCCACAGCTTCCTCATATCTTAAATACCGGCTCTGTTCCCGTATACGCTCCCGTTTGTAAAGATTCAGACGTATGCCGTTCATATCAGAAACAATAACAGAAAAAAGATTTTTCCAGCTCAGCTTCTGCCGGATGTATTTTAATTTTTCGTCATTATCTGTATAGGCATCCACTGTTGCCACAATCTGATCAATATAAGCCGACATCTGCTGACCATAAAATTCTTCACGCACATAGGGAATTTTCAGCTGAATCACCGGAAGCGGCTCACCGTCCTGCATGATCTGAGACAGTTTTGGAAAACGCTCCAGTTCGGTACGTATATCTATACACCGCTGCAGACACTGATTTTCAAACTGTTCCTTAATTTTGGTCATATCCTCAATGCCCCTGGATATCCGTCCTTTTTCCAGATCAATAATCTGAATTGTCTCCTGAATATGGTCTGTCAGTGTTTTGGTTTCATCCACTGTTTTGGGAAGCTGAACATAGGAAGAAATTTCATCAGCCAGTTCACAGGCATTCATGCGGTTAAGTTCTCCGGCAAGATTTAAACGGTCTTTTTCAAAGGCCTCCCGTTTACGCTCCTCTTCTCTGCCAAAACGCTCATACATTTCCGTCAGTTCTTCACAGCGCTTTTTCAGATTAACGCTACCGCTGTAAAAATCTTTGGTCAGATTAAAATTCACTTTAACTGTACGAATCAACCGTTCCAGATCCTTACGGATATCCTCTGCAGCCTTCAGCTCCTTTTCAAGCCGCTCCTGTTCCAGACCAGATGCACTGTACTTTTCATTTATCGTCTGAAGTGCCGCCTGATTTTCCCGAATAAAGCCACCAAAATCTTTATTTTTCAGTTCAATCTCGGTATAGCTTCCATATTTTTCTTCAATCACCGAAATGGCATTTTCCACATTTCCAAACAACCGATCCCGGCTGACCCTGGCCGCTTCAGCCATTTCGTCCAGTTTGGCAAGCTGCTCCGTCACCTGGGAAAGCTGCTCCCGCAGTGCTTCCAAATCTGCCTGAGAAGTCTGCATGCATTCGCCCTGCTCATAAAGCGTCCTCAGTTCATCTGCAGACACACTTCGCTCTGTGATTCTCTCCTTTATGCGCGCCATCGCCATTTCATAGCTTTGAGCCAGTTGTTTTTTATCTTCAAAATCTGTATGTTCTTTTTCAAATACCTGACGTATGCCACAAAATCCGGCATGAAGTCCATCACTGTCCAGGCCCTCAAAATCACTGTCATTTTCGACTTTCTCTCCTGAAACAGCATAAGCACTGTACATTTCATCCCACAGCTTTTCCTGATTCTCTTTAAGCCGTGAAAAATTATCCAGTTTTTCATTGCAGGAGCGAATTTTGTGTTCAAGTGCCTCTGTCATCCCCTCCGACTGAGCCAGTCTTGCCTCACAGGAATGCTTTTGCTCTCTGGCCACCCTTAATGCTTCATTAATTTCGTCCAGATGTTGCTCTGACTCCCATACAGATATAAGCGTCTGCTCATCAGCTGCCAGCACCTCCAGCTGTGCATTTGCATCAGCAATCTGCTTCTGTGTCGCCTCCATGGCACCTTTTAGAGCCTCACAATGTTTCTCGAATTCTTTTTTCTCCAGTTCAAGCGCATGAAGTCTTTTCTCCTCTGCTTTTGCAGCAGCTGCGTTTTCCTCATATTTAACCTCATATTCCACAAGGAACTGACCCATATACTCAATATCCGACATATAGGTTTTTTCATTATCCAAAAGACGTTTTTGCCCTGCGCCCAGACGGTCAAGCTGGGATTCCAAAGATGTAAGTTTTGAGGATAAGGTCTCCGAATCATAATACAGCCGTCCGTCTCCGGAAACAAAAATAATGTGGCCATTTTCCGGAAACAGGCAGTCTCCCAAAACAGCATCCAATCCAAGAACAGGAATTGTATAAGCACCAAAATCTTTTGTATAAAGGATTTCATCCTCGGCAATCTTTGTAAAATTATCCTTTACAATCACAGACCACGGCAAATACGGCATTTTTTTCAGCAAAGCCTGACGTCCTTCATTGTCCAGCCCGCAGATATAGTCGCTTCCCGGAATGCACGTTGCCCCGTGCTGTCTGCGTATATAATTAATTAATTCCCGCTGTCCGTCAGAAATTCTGGACGGATTGCCTCCCCGCAGTGCCTCAATCTGGCTGCGGATTAAATCTGTCTTTTGTCCCAGATCATAAATATCCAGAATAACTTTCTTATAACGTTCGTAAATCGCATCTCTTAATTCATAGTAGTTGCCGGCCTTATAAACATCCCGCAAACGATCAGCCTTTATCTTTTCATGCTCATATGCCTTAAAAAATCCTTCGATTTCAGCCTTTTTCTGGTGAACGGTATCTATTAGAACACCAATACTTTCCAGACGCAGCCTGCAACTTTGAATTTCATTATACAGATGATCCAGCTGACCTTTATCTTGCATCACGGCATCCTTAAGGGTACGCTGCCTTGCCCTGTTTTTCTTAAGCTCTTTTTCACTGCCTTCCACAAGCAAAGAATTTAACCGGCTTCTAAGCTGGGTAAGGTTCTTTTGTTCCTGTCCCGCGGCAGCCTCGTTTCTGGCACATAAATCTTCGGCTACAGCCAGCTGATTATCTAACATCCGATGCTCTGATTGAAGGCTGCTTAAACTGTCCTTATCTGCTCTGAGCGATTTTCTAAGATCCACACACTGCACATCCCACTGCTGACGGCGCTCATTGTAAAATACCCTCTGACGGGCAGCCATACGTTTAAGCTTTTCCAGCAGTTCCCCGTGATCTGTGCCAACATGATCCATGGCCTCTCTCACCGAAGCAATTTTTTGTTCAAGACTGACATATTCCTGCCAGTCATTCATTGAAAGCTTATGGTTCAAATCCAGGCGCAGCCGATCCCGCTTTTCAGTAAGCAGCATCTTATCTTTTTCGAACCGTCCCGAATTTGCCTCATACATTCTGAGGCGTTCTCTGCTTTCCTGAATTTTCACAGTTTCCAGCTTACGCCGGATCTCACCCATATGTTTCCAGGCAAACTCGCCTTCTTTGCGGGCTGCTGCCAGATCCTTTTCCTTTCTCCTGCAGGCACTGACTGCCGTATTATATATTTTGATCAGCTCCACGCAAAAGTCTTCTTCTTCCAAGTACAGCTGACGCAGCGTATCTACCCTTCCTGCAAAAGTATTCAGAGCGCTGATCTGATGGTCGTAACCGGAAATCTCCTCTTTGCGGGCAGAAAGCTCCATAAGCTTATCTTTAATGTCCAGAAGATTTCTGGCCATATCCCCTTCCTCCGGTTCCTGCCCGTCTCTGGCCTTCATCACAAAGGCCTTCTGAATAATTTCCTCAATTAAAAGATCCTCAATAACCTTTCTTGTTGTTCTGTAATTTGTCTCAAAATATGTACGCACATGGCCTTCGGTTTTATTAATTCCCCGAATAATTTCCCAGGAACTTTCATACAGGCCATACTGTCCGATAAAACGCTGATACTCTCCTTTACGTTCAAAAATGCGGACAGACAGATTATAATCGCTGTGGGAAAGCTCCTTTAAATAAGCCTTAAGACCAGGCCAGGTTATCCGCTCCTTTCCCTTCTTCAAAGGAAGATTAACAAGATCATTATCATTATATTCACGATAAAAAATAACGTAATTAAAGTATTCGATGGAAGCAGCATCCCGCACCCGTCCGACTGTGTGATCCTCCCTGGCTTTTCTTGCACAAAAACCGGTAAGCATATATTTATACCCATCTTTTACCATATCCTCATCCAGTGTCCATTCAATCAAGGAATGAATGGTTGTACTGCCATCTCCGGTTCTGAAAAGCTTTTCCACGGGCTGCTTATCATCCAGGGTACAGTTTGGAATCAAATTCTGGAATAATAGAAGCATAAGCACACTCTTACCGCCGCCGTTAGCCAGATCGTACAGTGCATTGCGTCCGTCAAAACGCATAATAAAATCGTCATAAAATTGTGTGCCAAAATTATATTTAACATTATTGACACGAATTCTGTTTATATGGGGCATTATTCCGTCTGACCTCCCTTTACCGCAATTTCATAAAGCCGGCTGCGTCCATCTTCATAATAATTCTCAACCAGAGCCCTGAAACGATCTCTGGCATAATAGCGCCCTCCGGTTTCCGTAAAAAGATCCTGCTCCTGAAGAAAATTAAAAACAAGCTTTACAAAGCCGATTTTCGTTCCCCGGGCAGCTTTCAGTGTTGCCATATCATCATTCGCAGTCATCATAGGCATGTCCGCCCAGAGCAGGGAAATCGTCTCAAAACTGCTCTCCTCATTTTTATTGCCGGAAACAAGCTCAAGCTTTGGCATAATCTGTGCCAGCGCCCCGCTCACCTTCTCAATCACATCCTCAGCCCGCACATACGCCGTTCCAGAGGCGCTGCCGCTGTCATTATAAAACATTGTGACAACCTGAAAAATAATAAAATATGCCAAAAACAATTCACGATTCAGACGAAGCCCGATAAGCTTTTTTAATTCCTCATTAGTAAAACCAAAAACCCTGTTATTTTCACCGGATGTCATATAAAGGGCATAATTATATTCATAAAGGCGCAGATTGGATTTTTTAAGCATTAACTCCAGAATATCCGCAACCTGTGCATTCGTGGAAAATGCCTCATACAAATCAACATTATGGGTTTTGGAAACCTCATCCCCCATCAGCAGACAGGAAAAAATCTCCATAGCCTTTTCCAGATTTCTGTATTCCATCAGTCCTGCACCTCACTTAAAAATAATATATTGGAAAATTCGAAGGCATCTCCAGGCCTTATAAGCTGTTCCGGCATAAATTCCAGTTTGAATTTAAGATTTTTAAAGCAGCTTCCTGTTTCTGTTTTCAGATACTCAGCCATAATTCCTTCCAAAAATGTATCCTGCCTTACAGACAGGGCTTTGAGGTCATATTCCCGTTTTTGGCTCAGATGCACAATAAACGAATAATAATCTCCGTTTTTTAAAATATTTTCCGTAAACTTCATCTCATACATATGATTCAGAAACTTAAGGTCAAAGCTGCCCCTTTGCTGCAGCTGCTCAAATAAAACTTTTAAAAACAGATCAAAGTTTCCATGGATCCGCTGTTCACAAACTTCATCTTCATAGACATATGCCGTTTCCTGTCCCGCGGCAGCCAATTCTGCCTCCACGGCCTCATCCGGTTTATATTCCAGCATATCATCCAGCTGATAAAGATTCAGAGTCTGGTGCAGATTCATCCCAAATAACGGGCGCACAAAAGCCTGAAGCCCTTCCAGGCTATTCTGGTGAATCAGACGATCCATATAATCATCAAAGCTGAACACATTTCTAAAACGGCTGTGCTTTACCCGGCAAATAATTTCATCTGCCTGAACCTGAAGCTTTGTACACGCAGTGAGCAAATCCCCATGTTTTTTTATAGCCCGTTTAAGCTCACCTTCAAGCTGATAAATATCCGCCAGTGCATCATCCTTTTCCCCCGGACCGCCGGCACCGCTTTTAGCTAAAACCCGATCTACCAAAGCCTTGTTGGAATTAAACAGCTTCTGCTCCTGTTCAAACCAACGCAGTCCGGTTTGAGAAAAGGCTTCAAGCGCCTTGACGCCCTCGAATACATTCTGGTTCAGTGTACGTACAATTTCTTCCTTCCATATAATCAGCCGCCCCACTTCACTGTTAATTCTTCGGATGACTTCCAGACCACCCGCAAAATTTCTGGCTTTTAACATTTTTTCCAGAAGCAGCTGCTGTGCCGTAATCTTACTTTCCTCTTTGATTTCCTTTGTATCCATATAAAATTCAATGGCATCGGAGGTAATAAAGTAAATCAGCGTATCATTGTCAAACCGGCTGTCAATCAGCCGTACCCTGGCATTTACATTGCTTTTAAGCTCGGGATCATAATAGGTATACACAAACGGTCTTCCGTCATTACAGATCTTATCAAAAATAAACTGAACCAGGCCGTCGTCCTGTATTCCAAATTCCCGATCCAGAAAGTCATTCATAAAATGGTCATACATGGCATAGGTGACATTCCGGTCATTCATATGGTTTTCTTCAATAAAAAAACGGAGCACAGCCATCACTATATAGCCCATATCCAGCCGGGCAAACCGCCCGTCACCAAACTGAGCCAGTGAATATTCAGAAAGTCTGAAAAACGGATAATACCGTTTCAGGTTCTGCATACGTTCGCCATGCCCGCTTACAATATCATGCATTAATAAATGTTCCTGTGCCAATGGCCATTCCTCCTCTGAACAATTCGTTGTACTAAGTATACTATGTTCGCGGAATTTTGACAACTTTTTTGGCCACAGGCAGCTTTGGAATCCACCTGATTCACCTGGTACGTCTGTGGTATTCCCACGACCTGCCCATCGAGAATCATCTTGCACAGCTTTATACAATTTTATATTCCTCACCTGAATGTTTGCACATCCGTAATGAAGACCTTATATGGATAATTGCAGATCATAGGATTTTTGCGTATATTTCCTGTATTTTTATACTTATAGCTTTAATGTTTAATATTAATGCTCATGCTTCAAAATCTCGCTGTCAGACGGTTCGTCAGTTTTACCTAAATTTTGCTGACCTATCATTTTCTGGGCAATAGCCAAGCCTCTAATCAAAATATCTGGAACCTTACAGCCACATTCCACAAGATTCTCCAGTATACTTCGAACCTCATTGATCAGTAGGCAAGATAATGTAAACCAGCCAATATTCATCAAAAATGATAGATCCATTTTCAATACATCTTGCCCCATTTTTACAAAAACATTGGCCACCAAAAAGGAGACTGCAATCATCACCCAATAACCTGTTTTCTTAACAATTCCCCTAAGCCCTGCGGCCGATGATTCAACATGAAGCAAACGTGCCTTATACCATCCGGTAGCGTAATCCAATACCATGCACAAAAAATAGGCTGCAAAAATATACCAGTAAGCGCCAAATACTGCAGAAAATACAGCAGCCATCAGTCCTGCCACAGCATTATATGTATCTGTCAATCGATCCATAAGTCTTCCCCTCCCTAATAAATCAAGTCTTTTTTCCTTTAAAATAAAGGATTTTTAAAGTTTCTATCTCAGATAAATGAGCAGTGATCATAGATATTTCTCTGTATCTGGTACGAAAATAGCTGGTTTGGGGTATACGAATTAAAACGTCTTCTCTTTCTCGTTTTAAATGGCCTTGTGTATCCCCTTCCATCTATGGCAACGCACCTCCCGTGTCTACCAGGATCATCACTTCGTGAGTCCTCACTTCCTTCGTCCCGCCTATCCATAATCCGGGGGTCAGCACAGCTCCTCGTCACGGTCTTGCCCTATGGTGAATATTTCTGCCGACTACTTGCTCATTCTTTGTTTTTATTACTGACTTGCTTCCTGTAACAGCACTTTTTAGTGGACGTTTCCTATTACATTCTGCTGTTTTCTCCTTTTCAGTCCGGTTACTTCCTGTTTTATGCTGCAGTTACCTGTGGTCTCTTGATATCCTGCAACATCTTTACTCCGTCATAGCTTACACCTTTTGATAATATCGTATAAAAGATTCTAAGTGCTTTGCAGGCTACCGCTATGACTGACTACATTTTCTTTAGCGGATTCTCTTTTCTGGTTCGGTAATACCGGTTCCTTGAATTCTTTGTTCCTTGCTATCAAGGATATGGCCGCTTCATACAGTACATATCTAAGTCGTTTCCGTCCTCTGTAACTGATATGACTCTCACCCTTATGTTTTCCCGAACTACTCTCTACAATGGCATATCCCGCCAGTTTTTGTAATTGTTTTGGGACATCAAAACGGGTGATGTCTCCTACTTCTGCAAGGAATCCGCTCACTGTTTTCATTCCAATTCCTTTGATTTCCAACAGCTTATCTATATAGGCAATCCCTGACAGTTTTTCTTCTATCATACCCATCAGTTCTTCCCCTCTCTTGCAGTAAACTTCATAATCATTCAGTAGATTTTTTAACTCAATCCTTGCACTATCCGGTGCTTCCTGACTTCCTATACTGTGCTCTGCAGCCGTTATCAGGGTCTTTGTCCTCTTGGCTCCAGCTACTCTTAACTTAGCATCTCGCCAGATTTGATTGATTCCATCTACACCCAGTTTCACGATATCTTCGGGCAATGGTGCCACTTTCAATACCATAAGACCACTCACAGAATCCGGCTTTTTATAAACGTCTTTTATTTCCGGAAAATAGATGCTGAACCATCTTGCAATACAGTTCTTAAGCCGTGTGATTTCTTCCTGAGTTTGAAGCCGGAGATTGGAAGGACTTCGAATCTCCGCATAAATGCCTGTTGGTATATATGGATATGAAAATCTGCCTTCATTCACCAGAGCCGCAATTGTTTTTGGATCCTTACGGTCATTTTTGTTCGGATTGTTGTCATCCAGTTCTTTCGACTTCTTTACATGGTGTGGATTTACATGAACAGGTTTCATTCCGTTGTCCTGCAGGTATGCTCCAAGATTGAACCAATAGTGGCCCGTTGGTTTCATTCCCGGAATCACAACATTTTTCCCATATTTTTCTGCAATATCCTCCATCCATGCTTTGAAAGTCGCAAAACCGGATTCAGTGTTACTGAATTCCAATGGCTTCTTTGAATACTCATAATTGCGCCAGTCGAATGCCCTTGCAAAGTGGGTTTCACTTCCGACATCAATCCCAACAATCAATGTTTTTTCTGTAATGGATTTAATTTTTGCGTTCTGTGTGTTATACTTCATTTTAGATACCTCTCTGTTCAATAAGATTTTTTACTAACCGTGCAAAGTCAGTAATCTTATTTTACACTGAGGTATTTTTTCTCAACCTTCTTTCTTGGAATTCCTTATATTTGAATTATACAGGAAGCTCCTTCCTAATATTTTTTCGATCACTTCTTTTTTAGTTTTAGTATAGATTTAATCGCTCACCAATAGAATGTATTCTATATACATTCCTATTATATTACCTTAATTCTACTTCACCAATAAGTCTATTGATTTTTTTCTATTTTTATTCCAGTTGTTTTTCCTACCGCTGTGCTGTATGATAAACATATCAATAATGCAGCCTATAAACCAAACAATAATAAAGGAGTGAAACCTTTGCCGCTTTATTCATACAATCAAAAAATGTCAAAAAAATTACCAGAAACTGTGGATTATATTTATAATTTATCCTACTTACTTTTGATTAATTTTTTTATAATCTTACCGTTTCTTATTATCTGCTGTATAATCAACTTCGATCGAATTGCTCGAAAAAATTTATGGAATGAACCTGAGAGTGCACTTTCGATTTTTTTCTTTATCATAGCCTTTATCGGCATATTTGGAGTTCCTTTAGGTAATTTCTTTCATCAATTATGGAAGATAAAAAAATCACCGAAAGACGAAGCATTTGACTATAAAATCGAATTTTATGAAAACAATTTAATCGAATACAATTTGGATGTTACTTATACACTTGACTATTTAGACATTAAACATCTTTGCATAACACGATCCGGGGATATACATCTTGATATTCGAATAAATGACCTGCGGTCTTTTCACAATACATATCCCCAAAAACTTTATAAAATTATTGTTTATTCTCAATATATAGATCCAGAAGAAAAACAGAAGCTGTATCAGTTTTTATCAGATCATAAAGGAGGACGGTAAAAATGACTGATTATATATTCACATGGACAATAACCCGTGCCAGCGCCAAACAGCTGCTGAGAAAACAGCTGCTCGAACACCCTCCGCTTAAAGCCTATTTTTTTTATTCTGTACTTTCTGTTTGTGCAGCCTGGTTTTTATTTTCCTTTGATGTAAATATGTATTGCATTTTGTTGTCATGCTTCTTATTTATTTATGTCATACTGATTATATATTTATTGTATTACTTTTCTATGTGCCCTCCCAGAGGCTTTAAAGCTAATTATAAAGCCGAATTTAAAGATCATTGTTTTATTATATCCGGCCGCGTATATATTCGAACCTGCACTTATTCCCAAATTCAACGGATATATTCAAAGAATAATGCACTTTATATTTTAACCCCCTATGAAGGCGTCATCATACCATACAGTGCCTTCGAAAGTAAAGCTCAGGAAAAAGAATTTTGGGATTTTTTAAATAAGAAACTATTTTAATACATGCTTCTTTATAATTTATTGAAGCCAGGGCAGTCCCCCTGGCTTCATATCAAGAAAAAACACCAATATACTTTAAACCATTAAATATTATATCTCCAATAAATGTTGCAGTTGGGACAAGTACACCGTATACAAATGCCACTCCCAGACCTAGGCCTCCAAAAACTACCGCAAGCATCTCAAATGTTTTTATAAGGTTCTCATATCCCCAACTAGATGACTGTCCTGTTTCAACAGATAATTTTGCATATGCCCAGTTCATTGACATTTCAAACAGTCCCCTACTCATTCCTATTTTTATTGAATGTCCTACTGCAACCGACAATAATGAAGATGCAATAACATCATGTTCAAATACAAATTCAAAATATACATTCTCTGGATCTGATGTATAGTCAAAGTTAAACATTAATTTCCCATTTTCAATTAAAATACCTAAAGAAAAGAGCACCCCCGGAATCTCATTTGTCCCTTCAATACCTGCAAAGACTCCATTAATATATGGATCTAAAACTTTTGAATTGCACATAATCGAACCATTTGAGATATCTAATGTCTGGTAATTCGCATCTTCTGCCGCTTTAAGCAACACTTCTGTATTTAAAGTGGTTGTAAAAGTAATGGTAAAAATACCTACTGTAATGGTAATTCCTTTATCAAGATCTATACTGCCTTGATATGAAAAATTTAACCTATCTAATAAATCATATGTAGAATTAATTGCTAAATTTTCTTTATCTTTATCACTTAATGTAGGTAAATCTGGTTCATTGCTATCTGCCACAATACACCCAAAACCATCAATATAGGCATTATCCAGATTATAACTGCATTTTCTGACCATTCTGCCTGAATTCCCCTCAATGACATTGATAATAATACCTCCGCCATCTATATCATCTGGTAAAAAATTAGGATCCTGTTCTACTGAAACTACAATACCTGTATGAGAAATTTCGCTCCCATTCCAGAAAAACACTACATCACCTCTTTTAGGTATATAGCTACTATTCCGAGGTGCATAACGACCTTCCTGAATAAACCAGTTTTTTCCATATGGACAATATGCATACTGGGGAATTCTTATACCAAGATAACCCGCATGCCATGCACACCAACTAACAAACATTGCACACCAAGGCTGTCCATTCATTCCGTACCATTCACCATATGGTGTAATATCATTGGCATTATCCTCACTAAATCCTAAGGACAGTTCATATTCTGCCGCTCTAGCAATTCGTTCTCCATTCTTACTATCCCCCAACGTCGGAATTTTGTAATATGCAAACAAAGATTTCCACGATGCAGGGCCAAAACTTCCATCAACAACAAGTCCATGATCTTTCTGGAATTGTAGAACTACTGCATGCATAGCAGGGCCAAAACTTCCGTCAGTTTCCAGAGAATAACCCTCTAAATTGAGAGCTTGCTGCAAATATCTGACAAGCGATCCTGTTGAACCTTTAACAAGGACACTGGATACCGTACCTGTGCCTGTAGAAGTTCCAGAACTATCGGTGATTCCCAATGCCGCTTTCGTTGCCGGACCAAACATCCCATCTGCAGTCAAACCATAATCACTTTGGAAACATATTAAGGCATTATACACATTCTCGCCGGGTTCGCCATTAACCTCACCTGAGTAATACGCCGCACCTTTTAAAGCCTGCTGAATCGGCCTTATGATTTCAAGCATTTTATTCCACGTTTCAGGTCCTACACTGCCATCAACAGATAAGCCATACTTAGACTGAAATGTCTGAACTGCATTCTTCATTCCCGGACCAAATGACCCATCAAAACCACTGGGGTTAATACCGCAAATATGTAGCCCATACTGGAAATTTTTAACATAAAGTCCTGTGCTTCCCAAAACAAGTGGTAATCCATCTGTAGGATTCGTTACAGAAGAAGAACCGCCAAATAACAAAGTTCGAGTTGCCGGACCTACACTACCATCAACATTCAAACCATTCTTTAACTGAAATGCACACACCGCATCATATGTTTCTTGCCCGGCAATCCCATTAATAATAGAAATAACAATATCCGAATCATTAAGATTAGATAATGCCTGCTGAATTTCTGTTATTAGTGCCTTCATTTTATTCCATGTTGCAGGGCCTACACTGCCATCAACAGACAGCCCATATTTTTGCTGAAACCACCTTACTGCTATTTCAACTGTCGGACCGAAAATCCCGTCTATCGTTCCTGGTGCACAGCCAAGTACATGAAGCCCATATTGAAGATATAGAACATTATCACCTTTATCACCTTTTACAAGTGGAAATTCATCATCACCTACAACTGTATTTCCACTTCCTTGTCCAAATAATTTTATCCGGGTTGCCGGACCTACCATACCATCAGCAGTCAGACCATTCGCACGCTGAAAGCTAAATACTCCTTGGTATAGATTATAGTCACCTACACCATAAAAACTACTGTATAAATAGTAGCCTCTAGCTCTAAGTTGTGCTTTAATCGGAGTTATATTAGCCACAAGGCTATTCCATGTGGCTGTATCAATAATTCCAGTAGCCGATATACCATTGCTTTGTTGGTATAATTTTACTGCTCCAACCATTCCTGGCCCAAAACTACCATCAATTCCATTTACATTATACGTTAAAATATGTAATGTGTATTGGCAATTTTTTACATTTATACCCGTATCCCCTTGTTTTAAATACATAAAATCACTCCTAACTTTCATTTGTAATGACTTTTGAATGCCCCGGGTAGAATTTGTTTTTTCAAAAGTCTTAGTAGAAATATTTCTATGTTTGTATTATACTGATTTTTTTCTATACTGTCAATATTTTTGTTGATTTTTTTCTACAAAAATATTAACTTCAACTGCTTGCCTTCCATAAAGTTATCTGATATAATGAATATCGAACATATGTTTTTATATTGTTTTTGTTTTATTCCCTTCTTCTTTTCATTGACACATAATAGAATCTCTTCTATTATATTATTATAGAAAAAGATAATAATGATTCCATATCATCGGTTAAAACAGGAGGACATATGACCACTTATGACATCATTTTAAAATTATGTGAAAAAGAAGGATTAGCAACGACAGTACTGGAAGCAAAACTTGGCTTCGGCCGTGGTTCAATTGGAAAGATGAAAAAAGGAAGTCAGCCTTCAGCTCAAAGACTACAGAAAATTGCAGATTATTTCGGAGTATCTTTGGAATATCTGGTCAACGGCAGCCAAACCTCTACAAGAACAAAAGTTGCACAATACACGAATAACAATGGAATACTAGATGAATCTCCCAAAAAGAAAGATCAGGACAACCATGCAAATTTATCCCCTGCCGATGAAAAAGATATTGCTAGGGATCTGGAAAAAATTTTAAGTAAGCTTAACAATAAGGAAGATGGGCCGACATCCTTTGATGGAACAGATATTCCGGAAGCAGATCGAGAAATGTTTGCTGGACAGCTGGAAATCATGCTCAGAAGGCTAAAAGCCATTAATAAGGAACTTTATAATCCAAATAAAAGTAAAAAGTAGGTGAGGCTGTTTGACAAGAAATATCAAGTCCATTGTCTCCGGTCATATCAGAAAATTTCAAACCCGAGATCCCTTTGAACTTGCTGATTATCTAAAAATTCAATATCAGATCGGTCCTTTGGGAAGCATAAGCGGATGCTATATGTATCTTAAACGTCATCGCTGCATTTTTCTGAATCATCAACTTTGTAATCAGGAATTAAAAGTAGTTATGGCGCATGAACTTGGCCATGCAGTTCTTCATAAGCATGAAAACTGTTATTTTCTCAGAAATAAAACACTTTTGTCCGCCTCAAAAATAGAAAATGAAGCCAACACTTTTGCCGCAGAATTACTTATTCCCGATTCCATCATCTATGAAAATCCAGGCTGTACAAAGGAGCAGCTTGCCCGTATGCTTGGCTACTCCAAAGCCCTTCTGCAGTTTAAAAGACTTTAACCATACAAAAACTTAGCTATTATTTTTTCATATCTGAGTCAAAATTTATTTTAATATAACACTGCAGGCCCCACCCAAAACAGCCGCAGGCTATACCGCCGCGGCTGCTCCATATCATCTTTTATTACTTTTCCAATGGCATACTTCACTTCACACCATCTGTTACATACTCAGCTTCATGTCACCCTGTTTAATATATCCCATCTTACGCATTCCTTCAGATACACCCAATGTAATCACTGCAGGAAGGATAAAGTGGAAAATGATAATCTTTATAATGACTGTCACCGGGCTTTCGGAAGCTGTCATTGTCTGATAAGTCATGATCTGCCCTACCAGTCCCGCTGATCCCATACCGCTTCCGGTTGGATTGTTGGTCATATTAAAAATAGGCATAATAGCGATTGGTCCTAAAATCGCAGATGACACAATCGACGGAATCCAAATCAATGGTCTGCGGACAATATTGGGAATCTGAAGCATGGATGTCCCCAATCCCTGTGCAAACAAACCGCCGATACCATTTTCCCTGAAGCTGGAAACAGCAAACCCCACCATCTGACAGCAGCATCCGATGGTTGCCGCGCCGGCTGCAATGCCGTTAAGTCCAAGAATAACCCCCAGGGCCGCTGAACTGATGGGCAGTGTGAGAACCATGCCCATCACCACGGATACCACAATTCCCATAAGCACCGGCTGCTGAATCGTCCCCCAGTTAATCAGATCTCCCAGCCAGGTCATAAATGAAGAAATCGTCGGGCCTACCAACACACCGACCGTTCCCCCTGAAAGAATCGTCACCGCAGGTGTCACAATCAAATCAACCTTTGTCTTGCCTGCAACCAGATGCCCTAAAACAATGCCGACATAAGCGGCAATAAATGCCCCTAAAGGTTCTCCAGGTCCTGACAAAATCAGATTTCCTCCTTCACCAATCAATGTTCCTGCCGATATGGCCCCCGCATAGGCCCCGATCATACCAGCTGTTGCCGCAGACAGAACCACATATACTGGAGATTTAAATTTGCAGGCAACGCCCACGCCGATACCCACACCGGTCATTCTCTGCGCAAACAGCCCGAATACAGAAAGGAAGGCGCCCACAGGGCCGCCCATCAAGTCCCCTACCTGCTTAATAATGGTTCCGATAATTAATGTGGCAAAAAGCCCCAGTCCCATACCGGTGAGTCCAGCGATAAAAATACTGCTTAAAACCTTTTTAATCCATTTCATAACATTCCCGCCTTTATTAATGATCCGAAAAAACACCTGTATCGTCTGTAGACATTTATGTCTGACTTTGTTTACATAGAGCATTACATGTGTCTTGTCAGTTATGAACTTAAGAATATCATATAAGGCCGTCAGAATCAAGCCATAAAAGTTTATTCGCCTCTTTACATCCATTCACATACCTTATATACTAATAAAAACAATATAATCAGTTTCTGTCTCTGTGTTTCAGCTGTATACATGCATTTTCTATGCAAAACACAGACAGGGATGTTTATTTTTCAATGGTAATTCATCATAAATATATTGTAATAGAAAGGCAGGTTTGTCCGATGTTCCGTTTATGGGGAAAAGAATTTAAAGATAATCGACTTGTTAAAGATATTGTGGTCTGTGATGATACACCGGATAAAAGCCGAACGGCCCGGATCTTCGATGCTGTCACAGAAATCTGTCTGGCTTTCGATTTATCCGAGCCGATCTGGCTTGAATCCAATATTAAAGAATTTCAAAGAAGGGATAAAACCCGTTTTTCATCCGACAATTTTGTGGAATCCATTGACTTTGATTATCTGGAAATCCATATTATCGAGGAATAGCCTGACTCACCTTTCATCTACAGTGGGGACCTCTTCATCATCGGATAAATCCAGATTATGAATATACTTTTTTGTCTCCCTGACAATCACAGGTGACAAAAGAAGCACCGCAACAAGGTTTGGCACTGCCATAAAGGCATTTAGAATATCTGCCACGCTCCACACAAGATCCAGGGCAATAATCGGCGCAATGGCTGCTACAGCCACATAAATCACACGATAAGGCATCAGTGCCTTTTTGCCAAGGCAGTATTCTATACAGCGTTCTCCATAGTATGACCATCCGAGGATGGTGGAATAGGCAAAGGAAATAATTCCAAGCACCAGAATCACCGGCCCAATCACAGGAATCTGATCAAAAGCCATCGTGGTCAGCACACCGCCATTATCCACACCCGATACGTCAATATTGGGATTTTTCATAATACTTGTTACAAGTACAATTCCCGTCATGGCACAGACAACAACGGTATCCCAGAAGGTACCTGTAGAAGACACCAGCGCCTGACGCACCGGATTGCGTGTCTGCGCCGCTGCAGCAGCAATCGGTGCAGAACCCAGACCAGACTCATTGGAAAACAGTCCTCTGGCCACACCATACTGAAGCGCCAGCATGATTCCGCCGCCGGTCAGCCCGCCGGCTGCCGCTCCAGGTTCAAAAGCCAGCGTAATAATCGCCTGCAAAGCAGGAATAATGTAGTCATAATTAATACACAAAATAATAATACAGCCTACAACATAAAAAATCGCCATAAACGGCACCAGTTTTTCGCATACTTTAGCAATCGAACGAATCCCTCCGAAAATAACCAGTGCTGTGGCCAAAGCCACAACAAGACCTGCCACCCACATGGGAATTCCCAGATTTTCCTCACAAACCGTGGCAATCGCATTAACCTGTGTCGCACATCCAATTCCAAAAGATGCGAACCCGCCAAACAGCGCAAACAAAACCGCCAGCCATTTCAGATTGAGTCCTCGCTCAAGAGCATACATGGCTCCGCCCTGCATCCGTCCATCTTTGGTTTTTACACGATATTTCACCGCAATCAGTGCTTCGCCATATTTCGTGGCAATTCCGAGAACACCGGTCAGCCAGCACCAAAAGACGGCTCCCGGTCCCCCCAGCGCGATGGCGGTTCCCACGCCGATAATATTTCCTGTACCGATGGTGGAGGCCAGCGCTGTTGTCAATGCGCCAAACTGGCTGACTTCTCCCTCTGATCCTGTATCTTTTGTCACAGACAGTCGAATCGCGGTTCCCAGTTTTCGCTGAATCCCCCTGGTTCTTACGGTCATAAATAAATGTGTTCCAAAAAGCAAAATAATCATCGGCCAACCCCAGACCGCACCATCGATGGCCGTAATGATGTTTGCAGCACCTTCCTTTAATGCGCCCCAATCCATTTTCATCTCACCTCTGCTTCATTTTATCTTTAGGACAGTCTTACAAAATTTAGCTTTCACATGGACCGTAAAACTGCCAGAGATGCCTTAATCATACACCAGTGGACTGGTTTTCGCAATTACTTTTAGGATAAATCCGCTCCATACATATGCTGACCTTAAACAAATCACCATCCAGATAAATCTCAAAACTTCCCCCATGAAGCTCTGTCAGACTTTTAGCAATAGACAGCCCAAGCCCGCTTCCCTCTGTTGTACGTGACTCGTCTCCCCGGACAAACCGCTGGGTCAGCTCATCCGCCGTAATATTTAAAGATGCCTGAGATACATTTTTCATTACAAAATAAGCATCCTTTGATGTTCCATACAAATCAATATAAACCCTTGAACCTTCCATTGCATATTTAAATGCATTATTAAACAGGTTATCCAGAATTCGATACATCCGCCGTCCGTCAGCAAAAATCATCAGCTGCTCGTCTGGTTGTTTAATTATCAGTTCCAGCTTACGCTGTTCATATTTTTCCACATAGGTTCCGGCAATCTGCCATACCAGTTCGGCAAAATCAATGGGATTTTTTTCAAGGGTCAGGTTACCGCTGGAAGCCCTGGAGGCTTCCACCAGGTCCTCGGTCAGCATTTTAAGCCTCTGAGATTTACTGTCCAGAATATCAATGTACTCCCGAATCGGCTCCTGAGTTATATTTTCCCGTTTAAGTAAATCCACATAATTAATAATGGACGTCAAAGGTGTTTTAATGTCATGAGAAACATTGGTGATCAAATCAGCTTTCATTCGTTCACTCTTAATGCTTTCATCCACCGCTCTGTTTAATCCCTGTCCGATATTATTAATATTATTGGCAAAATCCAGAAAAACACCGGTCCCCATAAGCTCTGTGTCAATTTTATAATCCAGTCGTCCTTCAGCGATTTTTCTGGCCCCTTTAGCAAGCTCAGCAATAGCCAGCACTTTTTTTCCTGCATAAAACAGTTCCAGAATACAGACTCCAAACAACAGCAGCCACCACCAAATGCCATAGCTGTTCGTGGCCGCAAACATTAAAAACAAATCTGTAATTCCCGCAGCAAAGACTACAAAAAGATATTTCCGAAGTAAATTACTGTTAATCATTCCCTGATATAACACTGTATATATCCCCCTGATGCCTTTGTAAATCAGGCTTTGTTTGAGTATATGATGGGCCTTCAGCCGCCGCACAATACTAAAGTAGCTCAGGTGGGCCGCCGCATAACCGCTCATGCCGATAAGTGTCGTCAAAAACATATTCAGATCAATCATATACGGGCCACCGCTGTATCCTGAAAATGCATAATTAAAAGTCATTCCAATGGAACCTACCGTCCAGAACCCGGCAAAAAATATAATCACTGCTGCAATCTCCGTATAAATATGATCAACCCAGTATAGATAGATCCCCTCGGACTCCCTTGACCATCCGGAAACAACCGTTCCGAAAATAAGTTCAGCCAGATATAATAAAAATGCACAAATTCCTATGGCCATAACCGGTTCCGACAGTGATACATACGCGCTGTAATCACTGGAATGCGTATAGAAAACATCCCCTTCCTTCAAATCAAAGGGGACATATGCGCAGACATAGCCGATCTGGTCGTCTCTGGGAATCAGATAATACATAATATCTGAGGTAAAATTACTGCTCAGTATGACCCGTCGTTCTCCGCCGTTATCGGTTTCCGCCATAACAACGCCAAAACTGGGGAGGGCATATTTTTCCAGCCCAGCACAGTCCATCACCAAATAAGCACAGGAATCGCCATCCCCCGAAAACTCAAATCCATCACTTAAAAACATGGGCTCCCCATAAATGTCATATACCGCATATTCCATGTTTTCATAAGAAATCATGTAAGTATTGTGATACCGCTCCACCGCCTGAGCATCCACAGTGCCGTTATTAATGACCGTACCGGTCATGGAATCCAAAATCTCCATAGCACGCCAGAAATCATGCTGAAACACCATTGTCCCGAAATAACTGCCCTGCATCACTGAGGGCCTGGAATCATCATATCCGGCATAAGGAATCTCCCACCGGAATAAAAATATAAGGCAAATCATCATCACATAAAAGGTAATAAACATTAAGACATGATTCACAGCCTTAGGCGCTGCCAACCTGCTGATTAATCTTCTTTTTTTCATCGCTCTCAATCCATATTTTCAATTTTGTATCCAACACCCCAGACAACCTTTAAATACCTGGGTTCTTTTGGATTAATTTCTATTTTTTCACGGATATGACTAATATGAACAGCAACCGTATTGTCTGCCGAAAGTGCATCTTCCTTCCATATATTTTCATAAATATCTTTAATGGAAAACACCCGGCCTTTATTACGCACCAGCAGCTTTAAAATATTATATTCGATCGGTGTCATTTTAACCGGATCTCCCATAACCGTAACTTCCTTATTGGTATCATCAATAACCAGATCACCGACCGAATAAATTTCTCTGGAACTGTCTTTTGCCGCATTTCCAAATACTGTATACCGACGCAGCTGGGCCTTTACTCTGGCCAAAAGCTCCATAGGATTAAAAGGTTTGGTAATATAATCATCTGCTCCAATATTTAACCCCAGAATCTTATCATTATCCTCCGATTTTGCAGAGAGAATAATAATCGGGACACCGCTTTTTTCCCGAATTTTCAAAGTCGCCCGGATACCGTCCAGTACAGGCATCATGACATCAATCAGCAGCAGATGCACCTCCTCTTTTTCAAGAATATCAATGGCCTGCTGCCCGTTATATGCCTTTAAAACATGATATTTTTCACCGATCAGGTAGATTTCAATGGCCTTTACAATCTCTTTATCATCATCACATACTAAAATATTATACACTGTATTTCCTCCCGCCTAAAATCTCTATTTTAATATACCTAATAATTTTTAAAAACTTAACGAATTTCTTTAAAGACTTTCTTAAAATTTCAAAACCCTATAAAAATAGCCAGAGATTTCCGGCTTCAGGCCGCCTGTCCGCCTGTGCAAAAAATCTCTGGCCATCTATTATTTTTCTTTATTCGCAAACTTTGTATAATTAGGCAGCCATACCAGCTCGACTGTTCCGATTGGGCCGTTTCTTTGTTTTGCAATAATGATTTCGGAAATATTCTTTTTATCCGTATCTTTATTGTAATAATCATCACGATAAATAAACATAACCACATCGGCATCCTGCTCGATGGCTCCGGACTCTCGAAGGTCAGACAACATGGGACGGTGATCCGGCCTGGTTTCACAGGCACGGGACAACTGAGAAAGGGCAATCACCGGGGCATTAATCTCTCTGGCCAGAGCTTTTAAAGATCTGGAAATATCAGAAATTTCCTGCTGTCTTGACTCAGAATGTTTACCACCGCCGGTCATCAGCTGCAGGTAGTCAATAATGACAAGCCCCAGGTTATTTTCCAGCTTAAACTTGCGGCATTTGGAACGCAGTTCCGTAATGGAAATACCCGGTGTATCATCAATAATCAATGGAGAATTACTGATAACACCTGCACTCTCAATAAGTTTTTCCCAGTCCGCGGCTGCCAGGTTCCCGGTACGCATTGCCTGCGAATCCACCTTGGATTCCATGGAAAGCACACGGTTAATCAACTGATCCTTGGACATTTCCAAACTGAAAATTGCTGTTGTCACATTATTTTTAACTGCAATATGCTGTGCCAGATTCAAGACAAAGGCCGTCTTACCCATAGAGGGACGGGCTGCCACCAAAATCAGATCCGAAGGCTGAAAACCAGAAGTTTTGTAATCCAGATCATAAAATCCCGTGGAAATCCCTGTAACAGTTCCTTTGTGCTTTGCCGCTGCCTCAATCTTATTGATAACACTTAAGACAACATCCTTAATAGGTACAAAATCATCCGAACTTTTTTTTTGAAGAATATCAAACATCCGCTTTTCTGCGGTCTCCATGATATCTGCAACCGGTTCCTTGTCCAGGTAACACATATTGGCAATTTCTTCATTGGCTTTGATCATCCGGCGCAGGGCTGCCTTATCGGCTATAGTCTGAGCATACTGTTTAGCATTTGAGGATACGGGAACACTGTTTAAAAGCTCTCCTAAAAACTCCACACTTCCCAGTTCTTCAGGCACGTCTTTTGCTTTCAGCGCTTCCTGAAGAATTACAATGTCTACCGGAGTTCCACCGGTATTCAGTTCAACCATAGTATCAAAAAGAATCCCATACTGATGCTGATAAAAATCGTCTCCGGATATAATTTCTGAAGCTGTCAGAATCGCATCCACATCCATAAGCATTGAACCGACCACAGCCCGCTCTGCCTCAACACTGTGTGGTAAAACCCGTTTAATTAATGCTTCTTCCATCTTTACATCTCTTTAACCTTTACTGTCAGCTGTGCTGTAACTTTTGGATGTACACGATAAGGAACAATGGTTGTACCCAGCGTGCGAATCGGTTCTGCAAGCTGAAGTTTTTTCTTATCAATATCCAGCCCCAGCTGTTCTTTGGCAGCAGCCGCAATTTCTTTTGTGGAAACAGACCCAAAGGTTCTGCCGCCCTCACCGGTTTTCATCGTTACGGTAATATATTTTTCTTTAATATCCTCCGCAAATACCTGGGCCTGCTCATAAATTTCTTTGGCTATTTTTTCCTCATTAGCCTTTTTCAATTTAAGATCATTGAGATTTTTTGGCGTTGCCTCGATGCCCAGCTTCTTTTTTAAAATAAAATTTCTGGCATAGCCATCATTTATATCAACCAGCTGGCCTTTTTTTCCCAGTGCTTTGACATCTTCAAGTAATATAACCTTCATTTAGATCTCCCCTTCATTTTTCATTCTTTTAAGTTCAATTTTCACCTGGTTCATAGCAGATTCTACGGTTGTATCCGCCAGCTGAGCACCTGCGATGGCACTGTGGCCGCCTCCGCCCAGCTTTTCCATAACCAGCTGTACGTTAACTTCTTCCATGGAACGGGCACTAATATAAACCGTTCCCTTAACCCGGGTAAATACAAAGGATGCCTTGACATCCGTAATATTTAAAAGTTCATTGGCTACCTGTGCACCAATAACTGTAGGGTTTTCCAGATTTCCTGGACAGCACTCAGTAAATACAAATACCGAATCAAAAATTTCTGCCCTGCTGATCGCCTCAGCCCTCACCTGATACGTTGCCATATCATCCCGGAACATCATACGGATCTTTGTCACATCTGCCCCATTTTTCTTCAAAAATGCAGCAGCCTCAAATGTACGAACGCCGGTCTTATTAAGGAAATTATTGGTATCAATCATAAGTCCCGCATACATAGCATTGGCTTCCTCGGTGCGAAGCTTAATGCTGTCACTGATATACTGAAGAATTTCAGCCACCATCTCACTGGCAGACGATGCATAGGGCTCAATATAGCTGAGCACCGCATTTTCAATACTTTCACTGCTCTGCCGGTGATGATCCAAAATAACAATAGACCTTGTCATTGACAAAATATCCGGACACTCCGTATAAGACGGACGGTTTACATCCACAACCACAAGGGCAGTATTTAAATCTACAACTTCCCTTGCCTGAGACTCGGTGAGAAACATATCTGCTGCATAATTGGAATTATTTTCAAAGCACGCCTTCAACGGACGGACACTCTTTGTCACCTCATTGAGGACAATATGTGCTTCCTTATTCAAGGCCCTGGCAATTCGATAAACACCGATAGATGCACCAAAGGAGTCCGGATCCCCGATTTTATGACCCATAATAACAACGCGTTCCTTACCTTCCAGGAGCTGCTTTAACGCATGCGCTTTCACTCGGGCACGTACACGGGTCACCTTTTCCACCTGCTTTGTCTTTCCACCGTAATAATAAATTTTTTCCCGTTCCTTGACAACGGCCTGATCACCGCCCCGTCCCAGCGCCAGCTCGATGGCACTGCGGGCCCATTCTGCAGACTGAGCGTAGTTTGCAGCATCAGAGCCCACGCCGATACACAATGTCACTGCCAGCTCATTACCAATATTAATCTCCCGTACCTCATCCAGGAGAGAAAACTTATTCGACTGCAGCGAAGGCAGATACCGATGCTGAATCACAAACTGATACTTATCCTTCTCAATCTTTGTTACAATCGCATCATAGCTTTGCATATACTTTGTAATCTTACGTTCAATCAAAGCGGACAGCAGTGAACGGCGCACCTCCTCGGTACTGTTCAGTGCCTCCTCATAGTTGTCTATAAATACAATACCGCAGACCAGCTTCTGTTCCTGATTTTCTCTGATATAATTGCGAATCTCCGTTTCATCGAAAAGATACATGGTAATGAGCACATTATCCTCGCCTATATCTACAAGGGCATTATTCTGGGAAAAATCCTTGACTGTCAGTCTGGAAAGCTCTGCTCTGAATGAGCTTTCACCATAGCTTACAGGAATAATAACTTTATTTTCATCTGTTGGCAGCTTATCCGGTGTGATCTCCGGAAAAATATGATGAATTCCCTTCATCCCTGTCTTTTCGCTGGCCAGCTCATCAAAACTTTTATTAGCCCACAGAAGCTTTCCCTGATTGTCCAAAATCACATAAGGAACCTGGAGATCATACAGCAGTGCCTTCTGGACCTGCCCGTAATCAAGCGCAAAATTCACAAGCTCGCTGACAATCACAGGACGGATCCGATGATAAATGACTGCTGCAATAACCACATAAATGATCAGGCCAAAAGCCGCAACAATACCCGCTTTTACATTAATCAGCAGCACAACCGCCGTTGTCACTACAAGCAGGATACTAAGCAGAATCGGCCACATCAGATAGGATTTCAGCTGCCCTTTCAGCTTAACCTGATTCTTCATCTATTTTCCTCACTTTCTGTTCCATGGTATTTTTACCACGCTCCGGCCATTGGCCGGCTTATACCTTCTATATTGTGCAATGCATTTATTATAGCATCAACTGAACCACAGGTAAATATGTATTTACTTTTAACTGCTTACCTCCTATACTTAACATAAAAGAACTTTAAGGAGGTTACAATCATGTCAAAGGTTTATATTTTTCTGGCCAACGGGTTTGAAGAAATTGAAGGGCTTACTGTCATCGATATGCTGCGCCGTGCAGACGTTGACATTGCCAGCGTTTCCATCAGCGATACGCTCCAGGTTACAGGTTCACATAACATTAAGGTGCAGGCAGATATCGGGCTTGGCGACGTGAATTATGATGACAGCTGTATGTTTGTTCTGCCCGGTGGTCTTCCGGGAACAACCAATCTCGGTGAATGTGCCGTTTTGACACAGCTGCTTAAACAGGCTGCCAAGGATGGAAAATATATTGCAGCGATCTGTGCTGCCCCCAGTGTTCCGGGAAAACTGGGACTGCTCAAAGGCCGCCGTGCGACCTGCTACCCAGGCTTTGAAAATACCCTGGACGGCGCCATTCCCCAGACCGACAATGTGGTTGTAGACGGACATTTCATTACAAGTCGGGGCATGGGAACAGCCATCGAATTTGCCGCTCAGATCATAGCTGTTTTAAAAGATTCAAAGACCGCTCAGGATCTGAAGGCATCCATTATGTTTAATTATTAAGCTGCTGCAAGCACGCACATCTCTCCAGGACACAAAAGCCGGGCGTATCGGTGAATCCGATTGCTGACTCCGGCAGTACAAAAACGAGACAGTCCCGCAAATCCAGGCTTTTCACTTTCAAAACCTGAAATTTTTTCGGAACTGTCTCATGCTGTCTATTCCTTTCCCATGTCTGACCTTATAATCCCCGATGGCTCCTGTGTTTTTTCAGGAATTATAAGGTATTATAGGATATAAACCGTCTCCGGAAATTCATTAAGCACATCATTTTCCGGGATCTCGCCAACCCGGCAGATATGATCCCAATACATCTGAACAGGACATTCACCTTGATATTCCGGCCAATCAGGGATATTTTCGTGCTGAGGATGCCCATTTTCCACAAAGCTTACAAAAGATTCATAAATCATTTGTCCAACCTGAAATGCCCTTTCCTGGTCTTCCGGCGTTTTAAAAAACATAGGATTTGGCTGTGTATTCCAGGCCAGCATCTGGTCAAAACAGTGACAGGCCGGTGCCAGCTCGGTACTGTATTGCCATACATGACTGCCTGTAGCCGCAAGATATGCTGCCAGTCTGTAGGTATAGGTTCTGTACATATAGTCTGTAAATATCTTCACCCACGCCATGCTCTGCCGGCAGCGATCCGGATATTCACTTTCCTTTTCCATCCAGGATGACATCAAACGTTCAAACGCCTGCCCGGCAATCCGGCCGTTTTTTCCAAACAGTCCCCGGCTGATTTCAGAAGCCTTATCAACCAAATCCGGATTTTCCCATGCATAAAAAATCAGCTCATTTCTGCTGCTTCCCGCCATAACATTTCCATGCCACCAATGCCCCTGGTGCATCTCCTCCTCCCAGTCTTCCGGAATAAGAACACCGTCAGCCACCGGACCAAACATACATGTATTTCCCGGGCAGTCACAAAATTCCTTCTGAAGCTCCATCAGCCGATCTGCATCCATGGTAAAGAGCATTTCCGGATTCAAATCATACTTTTTAAGCAAATTTCCAAAATTTTGTGCCGTTATCTGTGAAGTTTCCCTTGAACGTATACTCTGAAAGGCTCCGCTGGACATAATCACCTGAGATACATACGTTTGAAACCTGGGCACAAACATCAATGCCCCAATGGATTTGGCCCCTGCCGAACCACCCAGCACGGTGATTTTTTCCGGATCACCGCCAAAAACGGAAATGTTTTCAAAAATCCACTGCAAGGCCGCCAGCTGATCTAAAAGCCCGTTATTGGCACAGCTGATTCGGGGTATTGACCGATCCCCCACAAGATTTTCCACGGCTAAAAATCCCAGCAGTCCCAGCCTGTAATTTACAGATACATAAATAAAATCATGGCTACGAATCACCTGCGCCGGCGCGTGCTCCTGGTTACTGCCTGTCTGGAAAGCACCGCCATGAATTTCCACAAGTACCGGCAGCTTTTCAGAACCCTGCCAGTGCCTGCAGGGAACGTAAATATTCAGATTCAAACAATCTTCATCAAAATCTTCTCTGGACTGAGGCGGCAGCCACGGCGCCTGAGAAATTACCTGCATGGCTTTTTTCCCAAACTGAGTGCAGTTTTTAATTCCGGACCACACCGCCTGCGTAGGCGGGCAGAAACGGTCAGCCTTAGCATAAGGGATTCCCTTAAAGCTTACATAAGTTCCATCACAAAAGCCTTCCGCCTTCCCGCCTGTTGTCTGTACACAATACATAACCAAATCTCCTTATTGCCTGCTGTTGTTTAGCCGAATAATCGCAGTTCCATCGGCTTCAATCAGGCGCAGACTGAATTTTCAAAGTTTCTACTGCCATTATAATTAAGGTTACGCATAATTAATAATATATATTTTTTTATTAATCCATACAAAAACAGTTATAATTCTATTTTTCCGGAAGTTTAAACACTTCTCCCTCGGTAATTCCGCCTTCGTTAAATGTATCCACACGCACATACACCGGCTGATCTTTAACCAAGGCACCGATGCGGCAGCTGTTTTTCCCGAAAACCATACAGCTGTGATACAACGCCTCCGGTGCATAACCCCAAAGGACATTATGGCCGTCATCGGATGCTTTCCATGTAACTTCCATATCCAGATCACCTATACGTTTAGCATCAGTCATACAAACCGGAACAGGCGGCTTGCCTGTACGCGGGCCAAACACACGAATTCCGGAAACACAGGGGCAGGCACCATAAGGCACAGCGATAACGGTCAGCTTCAAAAAACGGACCCGCCGGCCCTCAGGCCATACAAGAAAATCATGAGCATAATCAGTCACAGCACAGGATTTATCTTCCAGAATAAAATAATTTTTACCATCCTCAGAGCCTTCCAAAAGCCACCGTGTTGTCTGTCGTACAGAATCAATATACCGATTGTCATACCCATCAATAAAAGGTTCTGTCTTTGGCAAAGGTGCCTGTACACCGTCATCCGCAAAATTCAGCTGAACCCCGCGTACATCATACGTCCGTCCCAGATCCACTTCAAGCCATTCCCGTCCATCTGACGGTCCTGCCCCGCGCCACCATGTACGAATATCCTCATCCGTTACGTTTTCAGCGCCAGTCCCCGATGAGGCTCTTACCTTTTTATTATAGGATAAAAGCATCCATTCAGGCTCCTCAAAAGCCGGACTGTCCATGTTTACAGGCCAATCACCGTATCTCTGATCGCAATACAACTGCCCCTTGTTGTCAAATCCTGCCTTCCACAACCCCAGACGCCGTTCAAAGCTGTGATTATGGCTGATTCTCATTGTTGCGGCATGCCAGAAACGTCCCTCTTGATCTTTAAGTGTTGAACCATGACCTGCACCGGTTATGAATCCTCCTGGTTTATAAGAATAAGGATTATTCAAGGCCGGCACAAAGGGCCCCAGCGGTTGATCAGATACATAAACACTATCATTATAAACATTGTATTCGGTTCCCGGGATCGCATATTGGAGGTAATATTTATCCTCATGCTTTGTCATCCACGCACCTTCTATATAAGGCCGATTGCTCATAAAACCTGAAACTATTTTTCTGGCAGACTCGTCAGACGTAATTCCCAGGGCAGCCTTCTGCGCATCTGACATAGCTTCAATCCTCTGCATCATCTGCTGAATACCGGCCTCAATCTCCTCTGCCGTTTTTGGCGGATTATGATTCTCACCGCTGCGCTCATAGCCCAGAACCGTATCATTAGAGTCAAACATAACCAGAGGTTCCGTCTTGGGCCGCATGGTTTCCCGATCCAGTTCCACGCCATAAATCGGCGTTACATTGGAACATCCCCAATAAAAATACAGCTTTCCGTCGTCATCCAGAAACAAATCCGGATCCCAGAACGGAAAAGTTCCCTCAATCTTCTCAAAAGGTTCTTCCAATGGATTTTTTGTCCTATAATAATCGCAGTTTTCATGCCTTTTAGATGCACAAAAATACATATATTCTCCGATTTCCCTTACATCCGGCGCATAATCGTACACCGGCATATCACTGAGAAATTCATGGAATTTCCACTGATTTAAATCCGTACTTGTGAAAAATCCTGCCGTCATTGACGGAAACAGATAGTAAAGTCCTTTAAAGCAGATCAGCGACGGGTCTGCAGCTTCCCGGAAAATATGGACCGCATTCTCACTGTTTTCTTCGCCCCGTCTGCAGGTAAATTGATAGCGATACTCTAAATTTAACGGATTACAATAATATTTCATTCTTATCCCTCCATATACTCAAACCAGTCAAAAGCTGCCCATTTTTCACCGGAATTCTTATCCGATTCATGCAGTCCGTCCGATGCAACGGTACAGCTGCTGGCAAACATACCAATATAAGCCCCAACAAAACCACCACTTGTCTCTGAGCCTAAGAAACCGCCATCCACATTTTCAGCCAAAAGCACCATATGGTCAGAATCACAGCCGGCATAAAAGCTATAATAAATACCCTTGGCACAGATTTTTAAATACCATTCGCTTCCAGATTCAAACAGATGACTGCCTAAAATTTCTGTTTGATAAGCCAGTTTTCCGTTATTGTTCAAAGAAACCGTCTTTGCTGCCTCAATGCACACCCGACCTGTACAACCGTCCGCTCTGCACTGAATACGAAGTTGATGGGCTTCATTCTGGATTACTGTTATTCCTGCACTCTGGGCATCTTCAGGTAAAAACTCCATTTTTACGGTCACGCTGCAGTTCATGTGCTGCTGACGGCGTCCCACAAAGCTGACGCATTTTTTTGTTTTCCCGCTTTGGCCAAACCGTTCAAACAGGGCATATGGGAGTCCCTCTCTGTCCATGGGTACAATCCCCTGATCCAGAAGCTTCAGATAAAGCCGGCTGTTCTCAATACGCGAAAATTCTTCATAAGGTGTGCCCAGAAAATTCCACGAAAGTCCCAGATGACTGCCATCAAAATCGTCCTTAACGGCAGGTGCCGCAATGTTCTCGTAAGGCGCCTGAATTTTATATTCAGCAAGATCCGGCTGAGGACATTCCATTTCCACATGACCGACCCCGGGATTGACAACCGGCCATCCGTCCTCCCAGGTCATTGGTGTAATAAATGTTTCACGGCCCAAAATCTTATGATAGCCGCCATATATTCGGGATGCCAGCATCACCATATACCAGGAACCGTCTTTAAGCTCCACAATATCTGCATGACCTGGATTACAAATCGGATACATTTTTCCCAGATGACGGTGAGTTAAAATAGGATTTCCCTCATAGCCCTGGAATTCACTGTGCAGATCCCGGCTACGGCTGATGGTAACCGCATGGAAATGCTCGGTGCCGCCCTCAGCGATCATGAGATAATACCAGCCATCTTTTTTATACAAATGGGGAGCTTCCGGAGCCACCGTATTTTTCAGTGCACCGGCCCAAAGCCTCCAGCCTTCACCGATCAATTTTAATGTTTTCGGATCCACTTCGCAGCACCATATATACTGATCCGCAAAATTACCATGATCTACCCGTGTACCTGTAAAGTACATACGGCCATCATCATCAAAAAACAGCGACGGGTCAATACCGTGGGCCGTCTCAAGCATATACGGTTCCGACCATGGACCGGCCGGATCTGTCGCTGTAACAATAAAGTTTTTAGGACCTCCGGTCATATTTGTTGTAATCATATAGAATATTCCATCATGATAACGAATAGTCGGCGCAAAAATTCCTGCCGAAATATCCTCATAAGTAAGCCAAAGCTGGCTTGGACGGTCCAGCACATGTCCAATCTGCTCCCAGTTTTTCAAATCTCTGCTGTGAAAAATCGGCACCCCTGGAAAATAACTGAAGCTGGATGTCACCATATAAAAGTCATCACCCACTCTACAGATGGACGGATCCGGATAAAAACCTGGTAAAATCGGATTCTGAATCATTTCTTTCACTCCCCTTTTTAACTTCTTCATTTGATTTCATTATAATTTGCCTCAAAAACAAATTCAAGGAGAAATTAATTTATCCATTAAACTAATTAAATCACTCCGTGAAAAAGATGATAAAAACCCGGACATTCACTGGATCAAACAATTTACCACCGTAAATCTTGATTTTTTCCTATATTTGTTGTACTTTAATTAAAACAACAACTGCCAGGAGGTGGAGTTTTTATGTCAATTATTGATTATGAACAGGCGTTAAAGCTTGGACAGAAGAAGTACCGTGAACAGACTTCAAAAGGCGCTTATCCTTATCTTCCTGTTCTGGATGAAATTCTCGCGCGGACAGAAATTGAAAGCCGTGTCAATCTGGGGACCATCGATATCCCATTGGAAATGATCGTTGGTACAAGCACAGAAGGACGCACCACCGCATTTGCGTCCAATTTTATGCCCCTTCTTGAGCCTACATCGGAATTTGCCATGAAATGGGGATCACTGATCGATGCTCTCATCGAAGATGGTCAGCGGGATCCCATTGTTGCCTATGAATTTATGAACCGCTTTTATGTTGTTGAAGGAAATAAACGGGTCAGTGTCTCCAAATATCTGGGTACAGTTAGCGTTTCCGGCACAGTCACACGTCTGGTTCCCAAAAGGACCGATGAACTGGAAAATAAAATTTATTACGAATTCCTGGATTTTTATGCACTTTCTTCAATAAACTATGTATGGTTTTCCAAAGAAGGCAGTTTCCCCAAACTGCTGAAGTATCTGGATTTGGATCCGGACTTTGTATGGAACTCAGAAGTCAGAACACTGTTTAAATCCGCCTGGCTGGCCTTTAGCAAAGAGTACAAAGCCCTGGGCGGGGACAGATTATCCATTACTACCGGTGATGCTCTGCTGTCCTATCTGGAAGTATTCAGCTATACATCGCTTCTGGAAGATTCCGGCACTGAAATCAGAAAAAATATTGAAAAAATCTGGGATGAATTTCTGATTAAGGAACAGGACGATTCCATTGCAGTTTTCAGGGAACCCAACGAAAAACCGGCTAAAAAGGGCTTGCTCAGCAAACTGATTCCTTCCGCACCGCCTCGGCTGAAAGTGGCCTTTATTCATCATAAAACCGTGGAAACATCTGCATGGACATACAGTCACGAACTGGGCCGTACACATATTGAACAGGTCTTTGGAGATCAGATTGAAACCTGCTGTATTGATAATATAGAGCCAGGAGAAGATGCCAGCAGCGCCATCGAAAAAGCCATTGCCGATGGTTACGGAATTATTTTTACAACAACACCGGAATTTATCAATGCCAGTCTTAAGGCCGCCGTGGAGCATCCGGATATTAAAATTCTAAACTGCTCACTAAATACTTCCCACCGATATATCCGGACCTATTATGGACGTATGCACGAAGCTAAACTGCTGACCGGTATTATTGCCGGTGCCATGACAACCAATGATAAAATCGGTTACATTGCCGACTATCCAATTTTTGGAATGGCAGCCAACATTAACGCCTTTGCTCTAGGTGCACGTATGGTGAATCCCCGGGCCAAAATATACCTGGAATGGTCCACCCGCAAAGGTGCCGATCCCTATGAAGCCTTCAGAGAAAAAGGAATTACTGTCATCTCCAATAAGGAAATGGTGACACCTCAGCATCCATCCCGCCAGTTTGGTTTGTATATCCAGGAAAACGATTTCCAAACCAATCTGGCCATGCCTGTATGGCACTGGGGCAATATGTACGAAAAAATTCTCAAAAGCATTATTAACGGCGGTTGGAAAGAAGACGATGCCTCAGATACATTGCAGGCCCTCAATTACTGGTGGGGTATGTCCGCCGGCGTCATTGACCTGATCCACTCTATGAAACTTCCCACGGAAACTCAGCGGCTTTTGGAAATCATGAAAAGCTGTGTATGTACGGTACAGTTTCATACATTTTCGGGTATTTTATATGATCAGAACGGACAGCAGCGCTGTACGCACGGACAGGATCTCACCCCCGAAGAAATTATTACAATGGACTGGCTGTTAGATAATGTGATCGGTGAAATTCCTACATTGGATGAACTCATTGATGATGCAAAAGAAGTGGTCATGCAACAGGGCCTGGCGATCACAGAGGCCAGATAACCGGCCAAAGAACTACACTATAGAGAAGGATTTGAAAAATATGAAGATTATGGTACTGGCAGACACAGAATCCCGATCATTATGGGATTTCTTTGAAAAAAGCAAGCTGGAGGGTATTGATCTGATTCTTTCCTGCGGTGATTTAAAACCGCAGTACCTCTCATTTCTGGCCTGCTTTACAAAAGCACCTATCCTGTATGTACACGGCAATCATGATGCAAGATATCTTGATACGCCGCCGGAAGGCTGTATATGTATTGAGGATAAGGTTTATAATTACAAAGGAATCCGTATTCTGGGACTGGGCGGGTCTATGCGCTACAAAGATGGCCCCTTTATGTATACCCAGCGGGATATGGACCGCCGTATTAAAAAACTGCGTTTTCCTTTACTCCGAAGCAGAGGCTTTGATATTTTGCTGACCCATTCACCGGCTTATCAGCTCAACGACGGTGAGGATCTGCCTCATGTCGGCTTTGCCGGTTTTCTGAATCTGATGGACAAGTATGCCCCCAAATATTTTATCCACGGACATGTTCATATGAGCTACGGCCGTCAGTATAAGCGTTTGGCCAAATATAATAATACGCAGATTATCAATGGCTATGAACGGTATGTTTTTGAATATGGCGAAGATCTGACGGAAAACACAAGTTTTTAATCAACAAATTTTTAATGCCTTACCCCAGATTTTCTACTCTGGAGTAAGGCATCCGCCATAACCTGTTTACAATTTTCTATCGGCAATCATCTCCGTCTGCCGCTTCGATGTCTGTTCACTTAATCTTTCGTCACAGGTTTAAACCCTTCTCCCAAAATATCCGCAGTCTCAGATACAACGACAAAGGCTTTTGGATCCTCTTCGTGGATAATCGCTTTAAGCCTGGAAAATTCATTTTTTCGGACCGCACAAATCAGTACTTCCCGACGCTGTCCTGTATAGGCTCCTTTTCCGGCCAGCAGTGTTACACCACGGTCTATATCCTCTAAAATCCGCTGGGCAATTACCGGGTTCTGATCGGATACCACGGTCACCATACTGCCCTGATCCGGCCCATATAAAATCGTATCAATAACCTTTGAACAGCAAAACAGGGAAATCACGCCGTACATTCCGGCTTCCACATCCCTGAACACGGCAATGGAAATCAAGATCACCATAAAATCTACAGCCAACAGCGCCCGGCCCATGGAAATATGGGGATAGCGCAGCTTTACAAGATAAGATATGATTTCTGTCCCCCCTGTTGTTGACCCTCTCAGGAAAATAATGCCCAGACCAGCGCCAATAAATATACCGCCGAAAATAGAGCACAGCAGACGATCTCCGGTATACACCGGCAGCAGCGGTGCAGCAACAAAATCCACCATTAAACTGCTGATCACAAGCGAACACAGGGTTCGTACGCAAAAGCGCCGGCCCAGATAAATAATGGCCAGAATCATCAGGGGAACATTCAGCAGCAGGCTGAGCGTACCAACCGGCATAAAGTCCGCAAGATAATTAATAATCAATGCAATTCCCGTAACTCCGCCAGGCGCAATATTCGCCTCCTGGGTAAAACTTACAATTCCAATGGCAAAGATAAAGGAACCTACAATATCAGCCGTCAAGTCCAATGCAAGATCCTTTGGTTTTCTTTTATATTTTTTCTTTTCCATAGTTTACCTCACTGTAAAATCCGTCTTCATTTGCTGTTTGGATGCGCATCATCTTTTGAGACCAACCACGTTAAAGGCCCGAATCATTAAAATAAAATATCATGATTCACCGGCTTATAAAATAACGTCTTAATTGTATCAAAATCCCGGCTCACACTCAGCAGCCACATCAGTTTTGTCACCGTAGCCTCCGGCGTCATATCATAAGCTTCCAGAAGTTCAAACCGCTCCTTAATTCTGGAACCCACATTATAAATCACCATGTCACTGCCCTCATGAGGGACCTGGGTGGTCATCACAAGCAGCTTTCCTGCTGCCGTCCAGTCTTCAATAGCCTTCATAAAACGATCTTCTTCATAGCAGGGAATCCCGCCCACACCAAAGCTTTCGATAATCAGTGCATCATAATAAGGCTTAAGATAATGAATCACACTGGCATCCATGCCTGGAATCAATTTCAGATTAAAGACCCGGCCATTCATTTTATCATAAAAGACCGGCTGCTGACAGTTTTTTTCTTCGCGAATATAACGGACAATATGATTATTTCGTATAACGGCCACATCCGGAAAGTCAATACTGGAAAAGGCATTAAAACTTTTTGTCCGTATTTTTCTGGCTCTTGTCCCTGCAATTACCTGCCCCTGAAAAACAATGACAACGCCCTGAGAATAATCATCACTGGCATAAAGGAAACTGTCATACAGATTCATTTTAGCATCTGTAATCTCCTTGTCAATGGGCCGCTGAGCACCGGTTAAAACAATGGGTTTGGACGGATTCTGTATAAGATAGGAAAGTGCCGCAGAAGTATAAGCCATCGTATCCGTCCCATGAAGAATAACAAAACCATCATACCGGTCATAATTCGCCTTAATGGCAGCCGCCATGGCCTCCCAGTGCTTTGGTTCAATATTTGTACTGTCCAGATTAAATAACTGAAGCGCATCCACATGGCAAAGCCGACACACGGAAGGAATATATTCAAGAATTTCTTCAGAGGAAAGCTGCGGCGTTAGTCCGCTGTTTGTTCCTTTGGAAGCGATTGTTCCCCCGGTGGCAATTAGTAATATATTTTTCATTGGGAATTTTCCTTTCTTCTATACATAGTTTCTCCAATTTGCTCCATACTATAACAGTATTCATTGAACAATCATCATATGGGAGGTGAAAATCATGGATTTGGATATGACCGAAGTTGTATGCGCATGCCTTGGCACAACGGTTCAGGATATTGCAGACGCCATTACCAATGGCGCCGGAAGCTATGATGCCGTTGTCGAAGCCACAGAAGCGACAACAATCTGCGGCGTGTGCGAGGATCGTGTGCGCGAAGTCGTTGACCAGCTTCTTGCGGACTGAGACAGATGCCCAGCTAAAGCGGCTATGAATCTGAAACAGTCCGTCATCTGACCCGAAAGACAGCTGCCGCAGAACCAAGCACTGCCGACAGCTGTTTTTTAATAAACCCCATTTTATTTAAAAAGAACCGATTTTATTTAAAAGGTAAGCACACCCAAATGCTCAAGAAGGATTTTCACCCCGATTAAAATCAAAATAGCGCCGCCGAGAAATTCTGCTTTGCTTTTGAATTTTGCCCCAAAAACTCTGCCCAGAGACACACCAATCAGCGAAAGCACAAAAGTTGTAATACCGATCAGCGAAACCGCCGGAACAATAGAAACCTGTAAAAAGGCAAAAGTAACGCCCACGGCCAGGGCATCAATACTGGTAGCTATGGCCATCATTAACAATTCTTTAAGGTCAAGTCTGTCACCCTGACAGCCTTTTTCCTCTTCCTCATCATCCTTGCCCAAAGCTTCCCGAATCATATTCATACCGATAATTGCCAGTAATATGAAGGCAATCCAATGGTCCACACTTGTAATGTATCGCTCAAATTGTTTGCCCAGCACCCAGCCAATCAGCGGCATCAGCGCCTGAAAGCCGCCAAAAAACAGGGCAATCACCGCAGCATGTCGATAATTCATCTTTCTCATGGAAAGTCCCTTACATATAGCCACCGCAAAGGCATCCATAGACAGTCCCACGGCGATTAAAAACAACTCAAAAATGCTCATGTGTTAAAAACTCCTTTTACAGCTTTTTATATATCAAAGGCAGACGTGAAGGCGCCTTAGACCCAAAAGTATAGCAGGCATAAAAATCACGGACCCAATCCTCCTGCAGTGGCTGTTCATGATGGATCACTGCCAGCGGCTGTCCGGCCGTTACATAATCCCCCACCTTGGCACTGAGGACAATCCCCGTTCCCGGGAGAATCTGATCCTCTTTTGTCGCCCGTCCTGCGCCGATTTTCATGGCCTGAGTTCCAAGCTGCATGGCCTGCATATGGGTAATAAAGCCATTCTGTTGGGATAAAAGTTCAGTCTGCAAAGCCGATGCAGGCAAAAGCCGGGGATCATCAATTTGAGCGGTGTTCCCCCCCTGCGCCTTAACCATCTGACGAAGCTTTTCCAGTGCGGTTCCGTCATCAATGGACTTTTGAAGCATAGCCACAGCCTGATCTTCATTTTCTGCAATCCGTGCCTGCACAAGCAGCATACTGCCTGCAGTCAGGCACAGCTGAGTCAGATCCTCAGGCCCGTGTCCCTTCAGGGTATCAATAGCCTCCCGAACTTCAAGGGCATTGCCAATCGCGCGGCCCAAAGGCTCATCCATATCCGTAATAACAGCCCGCACACTCCGTCCCAGGGAAGCACCGATGGCAATCATCTCCTGAGCCAGGGCCACAGCATCCTCCGGCGTCTTCATAAAAGCACCGCTGCCGTACTTTACATCCAAAACAATAGCCTGGCTTCCCGCGGCAAGCTTTTTGGACATAATGCTGGATGCAATTAAAGGCATGGAATCCACGGTCCCTGTCACATCCCTGAGTGCATAAAGTTTTTTATCCGCAGGCACAAGATTGCCGGTCTGTCCGATAATGGCCAGACCAATTTCGTTCACCTGCCGGATAAACGCATCTCTGTCCAGATAACAATTAAAACCCTCAATGGATTCCAGCTTATCCAGCGTTCCTCCCGTATGGCCCAACCCCCGTCCGGACATCTTTGCCAGCCTTGCATTGCAGGCCGCCACCATAGGCCCCAAAACAAGAGAGGTCTTATCGCCTACACCTCCGGTGGAATGTTTGTCAACCTTAATCCCGTCAATACCGCTAAGGTCAATCTGATCGCCGCTGTTCATCATAGCCATTGTCAGATCTTTTGTTTCCCGCTCATTCATACCGTTAAGCACAATGGCCATTAAAAGCGCACTCACCTGGTAATCCGGCACCTGATTTTTAACATAGGACTCAATCCAGAAATTAATCTCCGCTGTTGTCAGCGGCTCACCTTCCCGCTTTTTTACAATCAAATCTACAAAGCGCATCCAATCCCCTGCCCTTCCGTTTTATAAAGTATACAACCCGGTTAAAAAACATCGATTATTGATAAAAAAGATAACATACTAAAAGGGCTGCACCGCCCCTTCCGCTTACATTTTAAAGCTTTGGAAGGAAACGGGCAAGCCCTTTTTTTAAGATATAATAAAATCAATAAATCAAAACCGGAGTTCCAATGGTAATGTTATCATAAATAGCCTTTACCTTACTCAGCGGTGTATTCACACACCCGTGAGAACCGCCGCCGATATAAATCGTGCCGCCATAATTGGCCTGGTTATCACCGCGCCAGCTGGCATCATGGACGCCATAGCCCTGGCCCTTAAAACCTATCCAGTAATCCACAGGCGATTCATATTCCGAACCATCATAATTTTTACCTTTCAAAACAATATTGGGATAACGGGTCAGCACTTTATAGGAACCTTTAGGCGTATCATATCCCAAATTAGGGTTTCCTGTCACAATATTGGTATCAACCAAAAGCTGGCCATTTTTATAAAACCACATATGCTGATCACTAATACTGATCTCCAGGTATGTATCTCCGATTTCATTACCGCCCCGACGTGCGGCTGTTGAACTGTATACAGGTTCTCTTGTTGTACTCTCTCCAGCAAGAAGCAGCCGTGTCAGTTCCTCTGTCTCTGCTTCGATATCAATGGCCCAGCCGTAATTGCCGCCGCCCACAGTCACGGTACGTCCATAGGTTGTGACAAACTGACGGGAACCGCCATATGTATCATATTGGGAGGCCAGCCCCTGAACATACGCCTGAACCCGTCCCGTATCAACGGTTATACCGCCGTCCTCGGCCTGCCGCAGCCAGCTGCCGGTCACAGATCCATCCAGGACTTCCGTTGCATCACCAAATGTGTAGGTGACAACAGTGCCTCTGATCTTATCCACAACAGACATCACCTCAAGAATTTCCGGAGAATCCACGGTAATCTCCGGCATCAGATAACAGCCTTCATCTGTCATATACACCCGGCGTTCCTGAGAATCCAGAGCATGCTTAACAGCCTGAAACAGCCGTTCCTGATCAACCGCTGTTCCCTGCCGCTCCGGCACAACCGAAACCCCATTCTCCGTAAATTCCACATAAGCATTCTGTGGCTGAGTCACATCGGGACTATTGACACATTCAAGACCTGCAATTACATCACGAAGTTTAGCTTCATCATAAGAAGTCGAACTGTCCACCGTATAAAAATTCACACTGGTAAAGGCAAAAATCCACTTCCACATCCCCTGTTCTTCTTTAATCTGACGTATACCGTCAAACGTTTCAGCATAATCAATATCCGAACCTTTAATCAGCTCCTGATCTCCATTACTTTCCACCAGTCTAAGCGTATAGGAGGATTTGTATTCCATCAGCTGATCCATGGCCTCATCAACGGTTTTGTGAGAAAAATTAACACCATTAATCCATGTTCCGTTATAAAAATGATTCATGTAATAAAGCGATATAAAAATATAAATCAGAGCGATCAGCGCCAGCGGCACTGTAATCGATAAAATAACATTGCGAACCTGTTTTCTTTTCATTACCCTATCCCCGATATTCTGTACTTAAGCTGCATATGCAAAAACGCCATACAGCCTGTTTTAATCTATGCCTGCCTCTAATTATAAAGTACAAACGTTGCCATTTCTTTTCGAAACACTGAATAATTATGACAATTTACTAAACATTACCAATAACCATTGGTGAATAAACATCCACAAACAAGCATAGCGCAAAACAGAAAAATTCTCAAGGTAATTTTTCCCTGTGTTCGCATTTAGTATATATCCAAACTTTTCCCAATCCATACGTTCTAAAAATTATCCACACTCTGATCTAAATTTTTCTCTTTATTTCACCATATCCACGCGTTATCCACGAAAATCCCCTTAATCTATCGACAATATGTGCACAGTTATACACTATTTGTGGATAACTTGTGGATAATAAAGCTCTGTCTGTGAATTGTTTTAATTGTATATTTTTTTTAATTTTTTCATCACATTTAAGAGTTTTTCTGCCGAATCTGTCAATCGTTTCATCTCCAGGGGATTAAGGGGTGTGTCAATAATGTGTTTTACGCCCTCCCTGCCAATAATGGATGGCAGCCCAAGACAGATATCATGCAGTCCATAATGACCGTCCACCTTGCTTGACACTGTCAAAACGGCATTTTCATCCCTAATCAGAGCCTGAGCAATTCGGAGTATGGCTCTTGAAATAGCAAAAAACGTAGCACCCTTACGCTCAATAATCGCATACGCACTGTTTTTAACATCTTCGTAAATCTGCTCCATAAAGGCATGGTTAATACACTGTCCGCAGGTTTCACAAAATTCATCCAAATCCACACCAGAAATATTGGCACTGGAAAATACAGCCACCTCACTGTCACCGTGTTCACCAATAATCAGTGCATGCACATTCCGGCTGTCCACGCCTAAATGCTCTCCCAGAAGATACTTAAATCGCCCGGTATCCAGCACCGTACCACTTCCGATCACCCGCCCGGGTTCAAAGCCTGAAATTTCCAGCGTTACCTGAGTGAGGATATCCACAGGATTGGACACAATCAGTAAAATACAATCCTTATTATAGTTTACAATCTCAGGGATAATCTGACAAAAAATCCTTGTATTTTTCTCTGCCAGATCAATTCTAGTCTCACCGGGCATTTGATTGGCTCCTGCTGTCACAATCACCAGGTAGGCGTCTGCCAGGTCCTTATAATCTCCGGCATAAATATTCACCGGCTTTACAAACGGCACGCCATGCCCAATATCCATAGCCTCCCCTTCAGCTTTTTTATGATTAATATCAATTAACACCATTTCATTAAAAAGTCCGCTGCCAAGTAATGTATGGGCTGCCGTTGCTCCAACTGCACCGCATCCGATGATCCCGCATTTCTGCAGATTCAGGTTATTTAAATCCATAAAATCTTCCTTTCCCGAATTTCCGGTCTGTTCATTGATACTTCCCTCAGATACAGGGAAGCCTGCAGACATAAGTATCTGCATATTTTGCAAAAATATGCAGGTCATCGATATAAACAATCCCATCATCCACCGATTTTATATTTATATTTTAAATTTTCTATGATAATATATTCATAAATCTTGAAACAATCGTTAAAGGAGTTTTATTATGAAAAGAGAAAAGTTCTCATCCCGGCTTGGCTTTATTCTGATCAGCGCAGGCTGTGCCATTGGTCTGGGCAATGTATGGCGTTTTCCTTATATTGTGGGCCAGTATGGCGGAGCCGCATTTGTTTTGATCTATCTTTTTTTCCTGTTGGTCTTAGGCCTGCCTATTATGACCATGGAATTTGCCGTGGGTCGGGCCAGTCAGGCAAGTGCCGCCCTTTCCTTTGACCGTCTGGAACCCAAAGGCAGCAAATGGCATTTTTACAAGTGGGGCGCCATGGCCGGAAATTATTTACTCATGATGTTTTACACAACCATCGGCGGATGGATGCTGCTTTATTGCATCAAAATGGCCTCCGGCCAGTTTTCCGGCCAAACACCGGAACAGGTTAAATCCGCATTTTCGTCCATGCAGGGACAGCCGGTTCAGATGATTGTCGCTATGGTTGCAGTTGTTATTGTATGTTTTGCCATCTGTGGCATTGGTCTGCAAAACGGAGTGGAAAAAATCACCAAGCTTATGATGATTCTCCTCCTTGCCCTGATGGTTGTGCTGGCCATTCGCTCCGTCACCCTGGAAAACGGAGGTTCAGGCCTGCTGTTTTACTTGAAGCCGGATTTCGGAAAACTTGTGGAAAACGGACTGGGAGAGGCTGTCTTTGCTGCCATGGGCCAGGCTTTCTTCACCCTAAGCCTGGGGATCGGTGCCATCGCCGTCTTTGGAAGCTATATTAAAAAAGACCGTTCTCTGACCGGAGAATCTATATGGGTGACCATCCTTGATACAAGTGTGGCTTTTATTGCCGGACTGATTATTTTTCCGGCTTGCTTTGCCTTTGGAATCGATGCAGACAGCGGACCTTCCCTGATTTTTGTCACCCTGCCCAATGTTTTTAATGCCATGAACAACGGGCGGCTTTGGGGAACAATGTTTTTTATATTTATGTTGTTTGCCGCTGCATCTACCATTATTGCGGTTTTCGAAAACATTATATCCTTTGCCATGGATTTAACTGGCTGCAGCCGAAAAAAAGCTGTCATTGTCAATCTTTTTGTGATTATTATTTTATCACTGCCCTGTGTCCTGGGCTTTAATGTGCTTTCTGGAATTGAGCCTCTGGGCACCGGATCTACCATCCTGGACTTTGAGGATTTCCTTGTCAGCAACAACCTGCTTCCTCTGGGAAGTCTTGTTTATCTGCTTTTTTGTACAAGCCGATACGGCTGGGGCTGGAAAAACTTTTGTGCAGAGGCAGACAGCGGACAGGGGCTTAAATTTCCCAAATGGGCCAGACTCTATGTATCTTATATTCTGCCCCTGATCGTTCTGTTTATTTTTATACAGGGTTATGTATCTAAATTTATGTAAAACCATCTTTATAGGAAAATAAAAAGCGGGGCCCGGTCAACGCTGTGACCAGGTCCCATTTTTTAATCTTCAAACTTCAGATACTGTTTTCCTTCTTCAATAAAGGCTTCCGGCGACAGAGCTCCCGCATACAGCTTTTTTGTAATATTCTGCCATGTATCGGCATTATCCTTTCCCAAAACCGCATACCAGAAACTGGTCAAATGTTTTTGTTCATCCACCATTTTTCTAAACTGTACAACCGGTTCCGGAAGGGGATTCGGAAGTTTTAAATCCACATCTGTACGATAATTCAAATAGCCGTACTGACTTACATTTATCGCATTAACCCTTCTGGAAAATTCAAGACAAATTTGGGCTGCCGCATCTGCATTCTCTGTTTTTCTGTTAATACATAATCCCGGCGTCATGTCATGATTGGCATTCATTAAATATTTTTCATAATCCGGGTATAAACCGTCGCTGCAATCCGGAAACTGAATCAGGTCAATGGCAGATTCCCCCATGTGATCCATCAGATAATACACAATAGTAGACTGGTGAGGCATAAGCACAGCTTCATTGTTTACAAAATTTTCCACAGACTCTACCTCCCCGGTCTGCATATAGTCTTCCGGAAAAGCTTGATGCGCATTAAGCTCACGAATTTTTTCAGCTGCCTGAATAAATATGGGATCATCAAAGGTCAGGCTTCCATCGATCAGTCCATCCAGGGCATAGGGATTCATCCGGTTCACAATCATTGTATATAAAAGCTCTCCCAGCCAGCTGTCCTTATTTCCCAGATTTATGGCCGCATAAGACGTTTTGTGGATTTTATTATATATATTGACTTGATCGACAAGTTCAATCAGTGCCTCCCACGTTTTTGGAATTTCAAGGTCCATCTCCTCCATCAGCGCCCGGTTGCAGTAGGTTACCCCATAGGCTTCCACAAGGCACGGAATAATGTAGGTATTTCCGTCATCGTAGCTTTTTAGATATCCCGGAGCATAATCGATACCCGCATCATGAATATAGTCCTGAACCGGCAGACAGGCATTGGCATCAAACAAAAACTCCGGAAAACTTCCGCCCCAAACAGCAAAAATATCCGGAAGTTCATCACAGGCCAGCGCAATTCTCAGCTTATCTTTCAGTTCTGCTGTGGCAAAGGTTTTGACATCCAGCGCATAGCCTAACGGCTCCCCCAAGGATTCCCATAAATCCAGATAATGGGTTCCTGGCGTATTATAGTCAAAAAATATCCATATTTCCAATGTCTTTGACGGTTCCTGTCCCTGAGTCTGCCCGGTGTATGCCGGCCCTGTACAGGCCGTCAGACAAAGACCGGCAAGACAAACACTGCAGACACAAAGCATTGACACAATGCTTTGCTTAAGATTAAACGCCTTACCCGTTTTTTGTTTAAACAATCTCATGATTGTCAATAATCTTATGTTCATGAATTTCCATACATCCTTCCTGTCACAGCCAGGCCACAGGTCAAAATATCTATCCTTTAGGCGAACATCCATCCCACATGGCTGCTCCAATTATTATACCGCCCATCATTCCGCAAATCAATGAACTTCATTTTTTTGATCCATTTTTACTTTCCATTCATCCGTTTGCACGTCAGGATATTTGTGATAAAATAGAAGACACATTGGATAAGTATAAACCGGAGGCCGCAATGAAACAGCATATTTTTAACTTAGCCCGCCGTCTGGAAAATCACATGACCTTCCAGACCCGTCTGCTGGCGGCGTTTTTTTTCGTCGCCACACCGGTTCTGATCATTATTTCCATCGGGCTGTACCTTTTTCTCAACAGCAGTGCCCAGGAGAACACGCTGAAAACTATGACACAAACGCTGGAACGCACTCAGGCTCAAATTGAAAACATTATCAAAGACACTGAAAATCTTTCCAGGAATATAATTTATGACGCTGATGTTCAAAAACTTCTCAACGAAGCCGCAGGGGGAGAATCCTACCCGGAAACAGAGGCTGTCAAATATTTTATTAACAGCTTTATTGTCAACAGAGATTATATCGAAAGCGTTGTCATCACCGGGCTGGAGGATACCCTGTTTTCCACAGAAAAAGCCTATACAGATGTAAGTACAATGTCCAACATCCGCCAAAAATGGTGGTATCCTCAGCTGGAACAATCCACAGCCCCCTATCATTGGTATCCCAGCGCCAAAAGTACACAAAACGACCTCACCATCAACCAATCCCTGATGCTTACCCGAATGATTCGAAGTACTGCCGACTATCGGACCCCCACCGGCCGAATGATGATCTATCTGAAAGAAGACTATGTCAATTATATCTGGGACAGCATTTCGTGGGGACAGACTTTAGATGCCTGGCTCATGGATGAGCAAGGCTGCCTTCTCCTTAAAAATAACCACGCCCAATGCACAGTCCCGGAAAATATATCCGCCTGCACGGCCGCCGATCTGGACAGCAGCACAATCATTAAAATCAACGGCCAGCGCCATGTCGTAGGATGGAAAACATTAAATGATAATAACTGGAAACTTGTTCTTTCTGTTCCCCTGAGTGAAGTCAATGAAAACCGCACCATTATCTTTGTCCAGGTATGGGCTATGATTTTACTGCTCATTATTATTGTGACCCTTGTTTCCCTTACCATATCCCGAATGCTTTCCCGGCCAATCCGGCAAATTTCCCGTATTATGGATAATTACCATAATCACACCGATACCGCAGCTTCCGACCTTTCTGCATCCGGCATCCCGACCGAAAACAGCCTTTGTGAGCGAAGGGATGAAATCGGTATCATTTATCAATCTTATCGGCAAATGGTCAACCGTGTTGATACGCTGATCAGGGAAATCTACCTTAAGGATCTGGAGAAAAAGGACGCCGAACTGGCATTAATGCAGTCCCAGATCAACCCACATTTTCTGTACAATACTCTGGATTCCATTAACTGGATGGCCATGGCCAACGGCCAGGATGAAATCAGTGAAATGGTCACAGCGCTCTCAGACACATTCCGGCTTAGCCTAAAGCGTACCAACAGCGCCTACATCCCTGTATCCCAGGAAATCGAGTACCTCAGCAGTTATCTGACACTGCAAAAATATCGTTTCGGAGGACAGCTTTCTTACAGCTTTCACATCCAGGATGAAGTGAACGAACTTTATCTGCTCAGATTTCTTCTGCAGCCTGTCGTGGAAAACAGTATTAAACACGGCATCCGGCAACTGGATAACGGCGGCACGATAGATATTACCATGAGTATAAGGAATCGATCCAACACAGTTCAAATGACTGACAACACAGAATCCAAAGCCGAATATCTTGAAATTCATATGATTAACGATGGCTGTCAGATCGATTTGGGAAAGATGAAACAGCTGCTGGAATTTGATGCGGCAACCCAAACCTTTCTATCCTTTGATCAGGGCAGCTATGGACTGCAAAATATTAATCGAAGAATCAAAATTGTTCACGGCCCGGATTATGGTCTAAAGTTTTCAATCACAAAAAACCAGCGAACGGATTGCTGCATTATGCTTCCCGTCATACGCACAGACACCGGACTGCTCCAAAGCTAAAAGGTGCTATAAACCAAAAATAATCGAGCAAGGGTATTGTTCATTCAACAAAATGATCCTTACTCGATTATTTTTATAGATTTAATCGTTTACAGCTTCAGCATTTTATTTTTTATGCGCTGCCTGCCAGTCTTTGTTAAATCGATGTTCATTGACACACAGTACAAGAAGAATATTCACAGCCGCCACGCCTGCAAATACCATATAGGCATATCTTAAATTTCCTGTCAGATTTAAAACAATACCATTGACCGCAAAGCACAGAGAAGTCACAAATCCCTGAATCGGGAAAATCACACTGTTTACCTTATCAAATCCATGTCTTCCGAAAATAGATGCAGGCAGAGATGTGGTAAAGTTTGCGGAGCCGCCGATGGCCATACCGATCATAAAAATAGATACATAAATTCCCACTTTGGTTTCGCTGACATTGGCCAAAAGCGCCAGAATATACCAGATTCCAAAAAGAATCATTGTTTTTTTTGTACCGATTCTATCATCAAGAATCCCGATAAGCCAGGATCCAACAACACCGATACACGCCAGAAGGGTCATAATAGACACAGCCTGTACCTGGGAAAAGCCCAGAGACATATTTCTGACAACCAGCTGACTCATAACGCCCACAGAGCAAATCTGAAAAAATCCGGTAGTGATGGCTGCCAGCCATAGCTCCTTTGTTTTCAACAGTTTTCCTGTTGTCCAGCCGCCATCCTCTTCAACCTTAGCCACATAATATTCAGTCTTATAAACTTCATCAGAAACATTATCCGGATTAAGCCCCCGCTCCTGCGGTGTGTTGCGGATAAAGATCAACCCCAAAATCCCAAGAATAATTGAAGCGATCGCAGGAATCATAACCCCTTTCTGTACGCCAAAACTGCCCACAAGCCATGTAATCAGAGGCACATAAAATGCAGAAGCCAGATTATGTCCCATCGTTGTATAGCCCATCACCACACCTTTTTTCTTTGGAAACCACTGGGCCACCAGGGTACCGCCGGCAATATAGCCGGCCGACATAATTCCGCCGACAACAAAACACATCGCGATCGTATAAACTGCAAGGTTCGGGGCATTTCCAATACAAATATAACCAACACCCGACACTATTGTAAAAATACCCGATGTCTTTCTGGCTCCGATTTTCCTGTTAATCTGACCGATAATAATAAAAAACAAAACACCCACAATGCCTGCAATGGAATTCATATTAAGTACTGTCCCCGGCTGAACCCCCAGCCTTTCTGCCACTGCCGGTGCCGTAATGTTGGAACCGTCATTGACAAAGCCCACATAAAACCAGAACATAGCCATACAATAAAAAATTGTCCCCCATCCGGCTTTTCCAAAATTAACTACCGAATTTTTGTTTCCGTCCTTCATGATTTTCCTCCCTTAATTTTTATCCCCTCAGTATGCCGGGGCAATATCCATATTGGCCAGCCGCACTGACACTGTGAAAATATTATCACTTTCAATCCAGGACGGATATTCTACAAATTTATCAAATCATTAAAAATATTCTTTATATTCTTCCTGTTTTGCCAGATGACATTTAATATTTTATGATTTCATTTAAAATCTTCCAAAACTATAGGCTAAAATCCTGTTTCATAATCCTATGGAAAAATTCTATTGAAAAGTCCATAGTGTTTATTTAAAATAGGATTATTAAGGAGGCGCCAAAACCGTGTACAATCTGATTTTAGTCGATGATGAACCCGTAGTTCTCAGAGGAATACAAGCCGTATTCCATCTGGAGAATTTTGGGTTTCATCTTGTTAAAACATATACAAACCCACTGACCGCATTAAAAGAACTGAGCGAAACAGTCCCTGATCTGATCATCACCGATGTCAAAATGCCTCAGATTGACGGTCTGGAATTTTCGGCCCAGGCCAAAAAAATATTACCGGACGTTCAAATCGTGATTCTGTCCGGCCATGATAATTTTTCATATGCTCAGGCCGCCATGCGTCTTGGAGCCAGTGATTATCTTTTAAAGCCCATTAAAAAAAAGGACTTTGAAAAAATGCTTGAAAATGCCTGCTCACGGCTCAATGCCCGCAGCAGCCAGCTGGCGCAAAACCGTCAGCTGGAAGAAACAACCCGTTTAAACTATTCCATATTAAGAAACCGATTTTTTGAACGATTGCTCAAAAGCGGCAGTCTGGCTGACCCGGAAATCCGAATGCTCTACGAACAACTGGGCTTTGTTTTCGAACACGCCTCTTTTGTTCTTCTGAAATTTGTTATATGGGAAATGGATGTTCCAAAGGACTATATGTCCCAGTTGGAAAGCATTATCGGAGAACTGCTCCAGCTTCTTGATCAAACGGCTTCCGTTGAAGAATTTTATACAGACGAATATTTATATCTTTTTGTATATGATTTTAAAAATGTAATTTTTTCCGAAGACGAGCTATGTCAAAAAATAAAAACCTATGTGGCGAACAAAGATCGTCAGGGAATCCGACTGCTTTACGGCATCAGCGATATGTATAAGGGTATTTCCAATATTCTCAAGGCAGTCACCGAATGCGACGAAAATATTCTGACCAACGGGCGCAGCCATTCCGGCAATAAAACCGCTCTGGACAGCCTTTATCGCGAACATTCTGACCTGCACATTCCCAACACCGATATTGAATCCTTGTTTACAGCAATTTCAACCCACGACCTGCCCCGCATCTGCGATACACTAACCGCAATCTATCACACCCCGGCAGTTTCTCTGTACAGAGATTTCGGACTGAGCATCACCCTGCTGATTCTTATTAAAATGTGCCATATGCAAAACCGATATTTACAATCTTTACCGAATCAAAGCCCTTTTATCACACAGGAAATGATCAGTATCAGCTACCTTTCCGCACATTTTGGCAGCACGGCTGCAATGCAGTCCTTTATTCATGAACATGCCCTGAGCCTTTCAGACCTTGTTCAAAATCAGGAGATGAGCGCCCCATCCAAAATCATCCTGTCCGCTATTCAGTATATTGACGCCCACTATATGGAAAACATCAACCTGTCCGATGTGGCCAGCCGGATTTTTATAAGCAAAAATTACCTGTGTGATCTTTTTAAAAAAGAAATGAATATTACCTTTATCGACTATGTCACCAACCTGCGTATCGAAAAGGCCAAATACCTCCTCAGCCATACAGATATGAAAATGTACGAAATTTCCGAGGCTGTGGGCTATAATGACTATGCCTATTTTTCACAGATTTTTAAACGGCATACCGGAGCCACGCTCTCCAATTACAGAAAACAGCATTAAATACGACAATCCATAGCCCGGACACGTCAAATTTCCTGGCAAAGGGTCAAAAGTTCAAATAATAATTGCTGGTTCTATACTGGAGTATATTTTGACACAAAAATACCTCCTAAGTAGATTTTGTTTATTTACCTTGTCTACTTAAGAGGTATCATATCAAACCGCCCCTCTTGTTATTTCATATTTTATTTTCATATGATTTCCAGGGTCACAGGCCCAATAAGGCCATAGTCCTGAACCATTGCATGAATATTAAAGGCAGGGTGGCTTTGTTTTCCATCCTGTTCTTTGGCTGTTTGATCGTTCTGACCATCCGCCTCCCCTGCATGTCCATTGCTGGCATTCGCAGCAAGCATCCGGGACAGTTCTGCCACACGGTCATAATATCCTCTGGCCAGCAGACGATTATTCAGTGTACTGGTTACCTCCACAAGAATTGTATTTTCTCCAGGAACAAGCAGACTTGTGATATCCACTATTTTTGCATTAAAATCATAAGCATCGGCTTTTTTTCCATTAACATAAACAGCCGCACTGCAGCCATTGGTGGAAGCTATTTTTAAAATTCCCCGCTGACTGTTATTCCAGTCTTTAGGAAGTGCCACCGTACATGTGTAATACCCCACACCTGAAACCTGCGGACCGATTTGAGGAATATCTTTCCACGGCTTTAACTCAACCTTACCTGCTTCAAGTTTTGTCTTTTTGGTTTCATAATAAACCTCACGAGTAACAATTCCTTTTCCCCGGTCCTCAATCATTTGTTTTTTCTCGCCTTCATTCCAGTCCTCAACGGTCAGTGTCCAATCTGTAAGTTCAATCACCCGTTGGCTGCCAGCCTGCGCTGCTTCATGGATCTGATATATGCCATGTCCTTGATCTTCTTTATACACGCTGTCTTTTTCAGCCGCCTGATCCAAACAGGCTTCTTCTTCCGGCTTCAAGGCAAAAAGACAGGCCTGGCCTGGCATAAGTTTGAGTCTGACAATCGTTCGGTCATCATCCTTACCATCAATCACCGAAGCCGTCATGTCCTGGTCATCGATTTTTTCAATCCTGCCATTCCAGCAGTCAATACGATACAGCCGGCCCTGGCCCTCCAAAGCAATATCAGCTGTCACCGGTGCGTCTGTAGCATACTGCATGTGATAGACATACAAGTATGTACAGGTACCGTCTTTTCTTGTAAGCGTTAAAATTTTCTCATTTTCCTCCAAAAATTCGGTGCGTGGATGAACGCCCAGTTCATATAAAGTTTCCAGGGTCATTGACGGATCATCAATTTCCCGCACATTAGACAGGGCCTTAATTTCTTTAATAATCTCTGACAGTTTTTCGTCATTGCCATCCAAAAACGGAGTCATCGACGCCGCCTGTTCATGCGTCTTTGTAATTGATGGCCGTATTGTTTCATTCACATGATTGACAAATACCAGCGGCAGCCCTTTTTTAGCCAGTTCCAGCAGTTTTATCGAACTGTCAAGCGGCAGCGCCTCCTGATAAATAATCAATGCCTGGTAGCCTGGTCCGTCAGGTATAAGCTGACCGTTTTCAAAATTCACAAACGGTTCCTCCACAAGCTGCGGTGCAAAATAGTCCCATGTAAAACCGGCATGCTGCAGCTTCATGTCTTTCCAGTACACACCTGCATCGCCTCGCATCAGCTTGGATTCATACAGTTCTTTTTCATTTTCACCGTCAAAATACAGATTGTTAAAGTTGTAATCTAAACGAAGGATCCCCAGATCCATTCTCGGCTTGCCTTTTCTTAAAACCATCTGGTATCTGGCAATCATCCTTGTCCATTCATTATAATGCTGCCATGCAGGCTGTCGGCATCCAAAGCGTTCTGAAAAGACTGGCCACATCCCCTCATGCCCAGGCCAATAAGTGGAATCATCCGAACCCGCAATACTGGAATAACCATGAAGCACGGTTTTAGTCACGCCGGCCGCAAATTGGGTATAAATAATCTGCGTATAAAATTCCAGCCCCATCATGTAATTAAGCAGGGTTGCTCCAGTTTCGCTGGAATAGGTTCGATTATAAATATGGGCCGGTCCTGCTAAATTTCTGTAAGGTTCAATCTGTGAAGCAAACTCCAGAGACTCTGTCTCAATGCCGTCTACATATTTTCCAGGCTGGGAAATTTCAAAGGGCAGGCCATAGGAAATTTCCGCTCTCAGTGTCATCCCATGGCTATGTAGCCATTCCTGCATCGGTTTAAGCATATTTTCCATATACAGATCTGTCATCGTCTGGTAAAGGTCATTATGAAGCTTTTGCGTAAATCGTTGATCTGCACAATGATAGTGGTAAACAAAGTCCACAGTCATCATTCCCGCATTTTTTACAATAAAGGGCAGATACGGTGTCAAATCATAGCCTCTGCGGCCGCAAAACTCATCCAGGAAATGATACCCCCAGAACTGTCCCCCCTTCCCAAATGTGGACAGCTCCAATGAATCCATGTACATCATAGCCCGTCCGTTTTTCTGTATATTTTCCTTTAACTGGGGTGTCAGCACTGTACTGTCCCAATAATCAATAAATGCATCAATCCCATAATGGTCAATATAATTAATCGTATACGATATCCCTGCCGAAGGTGATGCCGTCTGTCCTGTTCCATGAATCCAGAAATAAAAAATCATATAATCTCCGTCCCCCGGTGCTGTCCACTCCAGACAGCCATCCTTAACAAGGGACGTAAGCACCTGAACCGAATTCTGATCCAGACAGTCATCACCCGATTTTCTGTCGATTCTGGCCGCAGTTACCGCTACCAGTTCCTGAACAGTCACACCTGGCACCCTGAGTATAGATTTTAAAATCAAGCCCGATCTTGTATGCCCTGCACAAACCGTTTCCACCGCATAATCCAGTTCTTTGGCAGCAGCCCGGTCATCCGGAGTAATGGTGATCAGATTGGCATTGGACCAGTTGGTCCCGCTGGTCATACTTACACCCATGGATCTTTTTGTTGTCTCATCAATAATCACATGAGAGTCATGTACCCATTCCTCAGATCCCCACCCATATAAAGATGAATCCGCCCCGGGCTCCTCCATGGCCAGAAACTCCACAGCGCCAAATCCGGCCTCATGAAGCATGGAAATATCTTTTTTTAATGTTGCATCCGTATGAAATCCTTCAGCCAGCCACCAGCGCACATCCGGCCAGAACTCAATCCCCGGATTTTTCAGTTCATCTGTTTTGATCATTAAAAAACCCCCTTTAAATTATTTTTTCTTGCTCTAAATATCTTTCCTTTACAATATCTCTAAAATCTGTAATTTTTTACAGAAATCTTTTAAATAGTTATGGATAAAGGAATTGTATTTTTATTATAAGCTGATATAATTAAAATCGTAATGGATTATATTGCCGAAATATTAGAATATATTGCTCATTTTAAGGAATTTAGAAATGTTTGAAAATATAGATTTTTTCACAATGGAAGCCTCCCCCAAAGACCCGTCTGAAGCTTTTGATGCGAATCCTGATCTGGATCTTACACAGCTGACCAGCCCTCAATATACAGATTATATCATCGACGGATACGTTCAGGCTGTGAATACACCGGTTGCCGCCAAAGATATCAGAGAACGATATTTTTATATCCAAAGCTTTTGCATCATGCATGCCAATAAAGATTATTTTACACGCCGCAGCGGATGCAGCTCATTTCTGATTTTATACACCTATGAGGGCCAGGGTGTATTGGAATATGAAAATCAGATCACACAACTGGAACCTGGCAGTCTGGTCATGATTAACTGCCGCCTGCCCCACTTTTATTACACCAATCAAACCCATTGGGTGCACAGCGATCTTCACATCAACGGTCCCGGAGCCCTAAATCTCTATCAGGAATATGCCCGTTATATCCACAAACCATTAAAAGAAGATTTTACCGACCTTTATCAGCAGCTTTTAGAAACGCTACTTAAACTGTGCATAAACCCTGTTCCATGCAAGGATATACAGATTTCCAATGCCATCAGCAATATACTCACCCACCTGGTCGTAAGCGCCGCCGGATACAGAGAAAAATCACATGAAATTCCTGAAAATTTCCGCTACCTTATCCGCTATATGGAAAATAATTTTTCATCCCATCTGACTCTGGATTTTCTTTCATCCTTTTCCGGAATCAGCAAATATCATCTTTGCCGCGAATTCCGGAAATACGCCGGCCTGCCGCCCAATGAGTATCTCATCAGCCTGCGTATAAGCAGGGCCCGTTTTCTCCTGACCAACACCGCTCTGCCAGCCAACAAGATTGCTGCCATGGTCGGCATTGCCGACGAAAAGAATTTTAATAACCTGTTTAAAAAGCGCGTCGGTGTCACCCCGGGACAGTATCGCAAAAAACTGTATTAAAAAAGCCGCAAGTCCTTGAAATATAAGAACTTACGGCTTATTTTAATTAGTCCTGAACATATGGCATTAAAGCGATATGTCTTGCTCTCTTGATTGCTACAGTTAAAGCTCTCTGATGTTTAGCACAGTTGCCTGTAATTCTTCTAGGAAGAATCTTACCTCTTTCAGATACATATCTCTTTAATTTGTTTACGTCTTTGTAATCGATTACTGCATTTTTATCTGCACAGTAAACACATACTTTTTTTCTTCTGCGTCCGCCGCGTCTTTTCATAGGAGCGTCGCTTCTCTTTTCGTATGCCATGATAAAAACCTCCTTCATTCAACTTTCATTAACTAAACGGTAATTCCTCGTCAATTCCATCCGGAATATTCATAAAGCCGTCACCGATCGCTGCACTTGGTGTGGGAGCCGGTGCGCTCTGCTGATAGCCACCCTGCTGGTAACCATTTGAAGCGCCATAACCGCCGTTCTGACTGGCTGATTTGCTTTCTGCAAATTCCTGCTCATCAACAATAACGTCTGTGGTATAAACCTTTACACCGTCCTTGTTCACATAGCTGCCGGTCTGGATTCTTCCTATAATCGCAATTTTTGTTCCCTGTCTGAAATAACGTTCTGCAAATTCTGCTGTACGGCCAAAAGCCACACAGTTAATAAAATCTGCATCTGCATCGCCTTCACGCTTAAATATGCGGTTAACAGCCAGTGTATATCTTGCGATTGCGGTTGCTCTCTCGCCCTGTGAGTATCTTACTTCTGGATCTCTCGTTAATCGTCCCATCAAAATGACTTTATTCATGCTATGGACTCCTCTCTCAATTAAGCGTCCTGTCTAACGCATAAATAACGAATAACGTTTTCCATAATACGTACGCGATGTTCGATTTCGTTCGGGCAGTTGGAATCAGATTCGAAAGTGATGAAGTAGTAGAAACCTTCTTTCATTTTCTGAATTTCGTAAGCTAATTTTCTCTTACCCCATTCATCAACGTTAACAACAGTACCACCGAAACGAGTGATATACTCTTTAATCTTTTCGATTGTTGCTGTTCTTACGTCATCTTCAACTTTTGCACTAACTACTACAGTTAATTCGTACTTATTCATGCTAAGTGCACCTCCTTCTGGTCTTTTGGCCCTCTGTTATTCAGAGAGCAAGGATGTTTTCCTCGTGAGCGTGTCTCACAGTTTTTAAGAATATCATGTTTTTCCTTTAAAATCAAGCACTTTCGCATAAAATTATGATTATTTTGTTATTATACCTTAGACAGTGATGATTATAGTTGCAAAACATTACAGCCTTCACCCGATTTGCTGCGGCTTTATCTCCTGACCATCTCTGAAAAGAAGCCGGATATTACGTTCCACTTGTTTTCTGGGAATCATAATCTGATGACCGCACCCTGCACACTTCAGCCTAAAATCCGCACCGACGCGAAGAACCTCCCACTCAAAACTACCGCACGGATGCTTTTTTTTCAACTTAACGATATCTCCTACCTGAATATCCATTCCTTCACCTCGTTTTGATTTTTGCAGACAATTCATCCGACAATCCTGCCTGTGGATCGACACATTTTGTCTGCACGATTACTCTCAGTATAACATCAACGATATTGCTTTGTAAAACAGGAAGTTAAAATTTACATCACAGAAAATCAATCTATAATCATTCTATGACGCATGAGGCGCGTGATTAAGAACAACTTAAGAACCAAGCAAGAATATAAACCGGAAATGAAGTACCATTGTTTTATATAATGATTATATCACCGACAAACGCTTAGCGCTATACCCAAACCAAAAAAGTCATCGTCATTAAACGACAACTTTTTTGGTTATTCCGGTTTTTCTGTAGTAAAATAAAAATTCAGACCATTGTCAAGTTCCAACACAGCATAAACCGTCTGCAGGTCGGACGCAAATTCCACGTATCCATCACTGATCGCTGAAACCGTCATATCCTCATCATTGCCCATGCCGCTGAAAATACTATCGTCCATGTTCACTTCAAATGTATCGCTGATGGTTCCACTATCCCACATGTCTTGAATATACTGGCTGGCAATTATATTGTTTGCCGTTAAAAAAGTAAGAATATTCCCATTCTGTACATCAGCATCGGCTGATGCCATAACCCCGCCATCACCGCCTACAAAAACAGAATTACGATAATTAAAATAATCCTGCCCAGGCACGGCATAACGCAGTTCTACTTCCAGGCATTTTAAAAAATCTCCCCATGGAAATGCCCCCATGGCCCAACCGCCAATGGACAGTTTGTACACATCCATGGTTATGGCATCAATAATAAAGTCCGCTTCAAGGCCGAGGGTTTCATAATCCATATGAATTTCCCAGGCATAAAAAAAATAAGTACCCAAAATACGATCAGTGTACTTATACAGGACAGGGTCTGCAAACAGTTCCATGGCCGTCTGTTCAGCCTCCGTCAAACCATACTCAGATACTTCGTTCTGGCTCTCCCCGTCTTGACTCATCTGGATCTGTCTGACCAGCTGCTCCATCAGCCGGTCTAACTCCTTTGGCAAACCCGATTCAGGGAAAACATCTCCGGAAACTATCTTTCCCAAAAAATTCATAACGCCCTGTGCCAGATTTTGCTTTTTTAAAAGCACATCATCGTCCGAAGTTACCTGTGTCTTTTCACATTTCCACCGGCCTTCCACCATCATGACCTTTTGAATAAAATTTATGCTTTTTTCTTCATCAACTAAAATGTCATCCGCATAGTACTCCTGCTGGGCCTGACGAACCTGTCCCACATCACGGCTTCTTTCATATTTTAAAATAACTCCGGGAACAGTCAGACAGGCTGCCGCAATCAATGCCGTCAACACAATACCGATAAACAGAGGTAAATTTTTTCTAATCATTTGCCTCTACCTCCCGGCTGCCGGGTTCCGGTCTCCGAAGCCGCCCATTTAGGTCCACTCTGCTTGAAAAACACCTGCATACAGGTACCTCGGCCAGCCTCGCTGAGAATCTTCAGCCGCCCGCCATGCACACCTATAATTTTTGATGCCAGGGCCATTCCCAGCCCAGCGCCCCCGGACTGCCTGGATCTGGACTTGTCAACCATATAAAAAGCCTCCGTGATCCGGGCCACATCCTCCGCAGGAATTCCAATCCCCCGATCAATGACCTCAAACAGCACAACATTATTGCGGCATCTGACCCTGAGCATCACCGTATCCCCGGACTTTGAAGCCTTTGATGCATTATCCAGCATATTGATAAATACGGTTTTCAGCAAATCACTGTCACCACAGATCCAAACCGGACAGGATTTAACCACAAGACGTATATTTCGTTTTTCAATGACAGGCCGAACACTTTCCTGAATTGTATCCGTCAGATCCGGTACATAGATGCCTTTTTTCACAATTTCCTGTTTATCCAATAAAATCAGATCAAATAATTTCATGGACATCGACTCCAGTCTTTTGCCTTCGCTGAAAATATATTCTGCTGCCAGCTGTATATTTTCCTGCTTCATATGTTTGCTGCGAAGCATATCGGAATAGCCGATCACGGCCGTGAGCGGCGTTTTAATTTCATGTGTAAAATTAGCCACAAAATCCTCCCTGCGCCGATTTTCTTCTTCCAACTGCCGCACATGGCCTTCCACGGAATCTGCCATTTTATTAAAGTTGTGGCTCAATTCTCCGATTTCGTCTCTTGAACGAACCTTTGTCCGAATCTCATAATCCCCGCCTGCCATACGCTTTGTCACCCGAGTCAGTCTTTGTATGGAATCCGTCATATAAGTGGCAATAAATAACATGATAATACTGCAAATGACAATGGCAAACAGCATAATAATTCTATAATAGTTAATCTGCAGGTCCATACTCTCAAAAACATCGGAAATATCCTTTGTGTTGATTATATAAAAACTACTGTTTTCTACACCCAGGGCACTGGCACAGGCGACATCATATCCCGTACTTGTTGAACGAATCACATAATTCTTTTTTCCGCTTTCAAGCGCCTGTACAAGAGGATAATAGGGCGAATCTTCTGTCAAATCCACAGACACAATCAGATCTACCTTTGTCTGCGTCCCCGCAAGTCTATCCTCAATTCCGCTTCTAAGCCGATCGATATCTGACAAAGACTCATAATCTTCTGATAAAATCCTGCCTGTAATATCCGCTTCAATCGTTGTTCTCAGCAGCTGATTTTCTTCCAGAACCGCATTCACGGAGCGTTCAATACCAATTCGGTAAGTATATCGAATCAGCAAAAAACCGCCCACTGCAAATGCAATGGCAACAAAAATAATATTGCATATTAAAACTTTATAGCGGAACTTCATTTTTTCACTCCAGTCGGTACCCAATCCTGTGAATTGTTTTCAGGCACTGATCCCAGCCCAGTTTCTTGCGTATTCTCAGAATATGTAAATCCAGCGTTCGTGTATCTGTATCGTATTCCCCACCCCAGACAAGTTCAAACAGCCGTTCTCTGGAAAGCGTAATATTTCGATTGCGCATAAATAACACAGCAAGATCAAATTCTTTTGGTGTCAGACCAACTGCCTGTCCATCTTTTTTCACCGTCATTCCCACTGTATCCACGGCAATATCTTTATATTCAATCACCCTCTGGCTTTTATTATAGCGTCTCAGCACCACTTCAACCCTGGCCAGAAGTTCCAGAATTTCAAATGGCTTGACAATATAATCCTCAGCACCCAGATGAAGCCCCTTTACTCTGTCATTAAGAGCAGCTTTCGCAGTAATAAAAATCACAGGAACATTCATTGGCCGGGTATACTCCAACAATTCATAGCCATCAATCCCTGGAAGCATAATATCTAAAAGCGCCAGGTCATATGTATTTTTTTCCAGAAGATCGGCTGCAGTTATTCCGTCATAAGCACAGGTACATCTATATCCCGCATCCTCCAGATTCATTTCTATAAGTTTGGAAATCGGCAGTTCATCTTCTACCACTAAAATATTTATCACATTCATCACCCTGCCTTATTATATGAAACATATGTTTCCTAATTGTTTCATACAACAGCATTATTCATTGCCGGAATCCAAAGACGTTTTTCCAAAACAGTTGATTAAAGCTTGTATATCCTGCTGCCCGGCTCTTACATAACCCTGAATCATTTCACGGCTTCCACCGCCTTTGCCGCCCAACTGTTCGCGAAACACAGCAGCCACGGCCTGTACATCACGGTAACGGCTTCCCATAATATATCTATATCCGTCATCTTCATTTCCGGAAAATGCACCAACGTAGCCTTTAAATTTTTTAACGCCTTCATTGACCGCCCGACGCATAGATGCAGCATCCATATCATCATAAAAAAACAGCATGCTTTCCCTGCCTGACGGAGCCCCTTCAATCTGAGCGGCAATCAGGGCATCTCTTGTTCGGAATAATTCCTGACGAATTTTATTATTTTCACCCATCAGCCTTTGAATCGCATCCGCCACCTGATCCGGTTTTGAAGACAACAGTGCCGAAATAGTGCTCACACTGTCCTGCTTTTCCCCGTAATCTGCCAATGCCCTAAAACCGCATAAAATGCTGATTCTTATACCACCTTTATATTTCTGGGTATCGACAATCTTCAGGCAGCCAATCTCACCGGTTCGAGCCACATGAGGTGCACAGCAGGCACATACATCATAGCCTTCCACGGTCACAATCCGAACAGTCCCTTCAAGCTCCAGCTTACTCCTGTACGTCATTGTTTCAAGCTGATCCCGTCCGGGATAGCTGACCGTCACTCCGACATTTTCAAAAATAGCCCTATTGGCCAGAGCCTCCAGCCTTTTTAGATCCGTCTCATCCAGCATACCATCAAAGTCCATCGTTACTGCTCCGCTTCCAAGATGAAAGCCTACATTGTTAAAACCGTAAAGCCGATGTACAAGGCCGGAAAATATATGTTCCCCAGAGTGCTGCTGCATATTTGAAAACCGCTGTTCCCAGTGAATGCGTCCGTAAACCGTCCGTCCCACATCAAAAGACTGATCCGTTTCATGATAAATAATACCATTGCGAATCTGTACATCATAGACTGCCGCTTCATCCAAACTGCCTGTATCGGCGCCCTGGCCCCCGCCTTCAGGAAAAAAAGCCGTACGATCCAATGCAATCAGAAAATGGCCATCCATAGGCACACACGCCGTAACCACCGCAGAGAATTCTTTAATGTAACTGTCATTTTCATAAAGTTTTTCTGTTTCACAAACACGTTCTGTCATCTTATTTCAGTCCTTTAATACATTCTCTGATTTCCGCCATACGTTCAGGGATTTTTATAAACTGCGGACAATGCTCCATACAAGCGCCACAGGCCACACAGGCATCTGCACTCTGTCCGCCCATTTCCCCATAAGCGCCAACAAAAGACGGCGCAAAACGGCTGATCCTGTAATTATTATAAACTGCAAACATTTTGGGAATATCCACGCCCGCCGGACAATCCATACAATAACGACAACCTGTACACGGTATTGTCGTATTCTCCAGGAAAATGTTTTTAGCCTTTTCCAGAGTCGCATATTCTGACGCATCTAATGGCTTAAAGTCTTCCATGGTTGACACATTATCTACAACCTGTTCATAGGTTGTCATCCCGCTGAGAACCGTCATCACACCTGGCAGCGATGCCGCATATCGAATCGCCCAGGATGCCACACTGGCATCCGGATTTGCAGTCTTTAAAACATCCGAGGCATCCGGTGACAAATTGGCCAGTGCGCCGCCCCGCACAGGTTCCATGATCACGCAGGGAATTCCCCGCTCACAGCAAATCTCGTACTGACGCTTTGCATCCTGGCGTTCCCAGTCCAGATAATTCAGCTGAATCTGTACAAAATCCCATTCATACTTATCAATAATCTCCTCCAAAGCCTCCGGTGTATCATGAAATGAAAAGCCCAGATGCCGAATCTGTCCCCGATCTTTACGTGCCTTAAGTTCACTGTAAATGTCAAACTTCTCATAGACCTCAAACTTTTCTCTGCTCAGCGCATGGCAAAGGTAAAAATCAAAATAATCAACCTGACAGCGTTCAAGCTGTGTTTCAAAAATACGGGACACATCTTCTTTCTTTTCCACAAGCCATCCCGGCAGTTTATCTGCCAAATAAAAGCTCTCTCTGGGATATTTTTTCAGTGCCTGCCCAACAAATGCCTCTGATTTCTGCTCATGATAAGGATAAGCCGTATCAAAATAATTGACACCATGCGCATAGGCATAATCAATTAGTTTTTGCCCTTCCTCATAATCAATATCCGGTTTATCTTCCCAAAGCTTAGGCAGCCGCATACAGCCATAGCCTAAAATAGACGGTGATGCATTAATTTTTTCAAATTTTCTGGATAACATTTTAAAATCCCCCTTTAGTTATTAAAAATAGATCATTATTATTTTATCCCTGAGCAGAGTCATCCGCAACAATTTTTATTCAAAATCCAAATTCCTATGAAAAACTTACTGCTGTGCAATGGCTCTTACGGCCTCCACTGCATCCGCCACCTCATCAGGGGTATTAAACCATCCAAACGAAAAACGAACCGCCCCTCTCTCCTTTGTACCAAGAGCTTCATGCATTCGCGGCGCACAGTGCGCACCGGCTCTGACAGCAATATCAAATTCCTGGGACAAAAGATCTGCCACCTCTCCGGAATCATAACCTTCAATATTCAAGGCAACAATCGGAGCCCGATCTCCGCTGAAATCTCCGTAAATTTCCACACCAGGTATCGTTTTAACGGCCTCATAAAATTGCCGCATCAGCCCAATCTCCTTTTTGTGAATCGTTTCTGTCCCCAGATTTTGAATGTATGCCACTGCACTGGCCAGGCCTGCAATACCGTGTCCATTCAGTGTTCCGGCCTCCAGTCTGGTGGGATAATCCCCTGGCTGATTTTTCAAATAAGTATGTACCCCAGTTCCGCCCATCTTCCATGGCTGAATATCAATCCCAGAAGCCACACACAATCCTCCGGTTCCCTGAGGGCCCATCAGCCCTTTATGCCCGGTAAAACACAGCACACTAATATGGTCCTTCTCCATATGAACAGGAAATGATCCTGCAGTCTGGGATCCATCTACAATAAAAAGAAGCCCGTGTTTCTGTGCCAGTTCCCCGATTTTGTGTATATCCAGTAAATTACCTGTTAAATTAGAAGCATGTGTACAAACGATCGCTTTTGTTTCCGGCCGTATCATAGGTTCGACTTCCTTATAATCGATATTTCCATCCTTCCCGGCTTTAAGAAAACTAAGTAAAACCCCTGATCTTTCAAGGGCATATAATGGTCTGAGTACAGAATTGTGTTCCAGATCTGTACTGATCACATGATCTCCCGGTTTAAAAAGGCCAAACAGTGTGATATTAAGCGCTTCCGTAGAATTGGCGGTAAAGCATACACGTTCCGGATTATCCAATCCAAACAGACTGGCCAGTCTTTCTCTGGCATCATAAACAATCCGCGCAGCACTTAATGCCCCTTCTCCGGCCCCACGGCCACAATTCCCAAGGGACTGCAGTGCATGAACGACTGCATCTACAACACAATCCGGTTTTCTTTGCGTTGTTGCAGCATTATCTAAATAAATCATCCCTGAATTTCCTCCCTATGACAAATATAGTTTTTCACAAACTAATTTTTTTCAGTCTATCAATTTGATTTGTAGATGTCAAGTTTCCCAAATTCCGCCGCCATTATAAGTTCATTTTTAATTTTCCAATCATATACTCAATAAACATTTACTGCTACTTATATTATTCCTTCAAAAAAACATACTAATAAGGCAATCTATTTCAAAGGAGGACAATAATTATGAAGGAAATATCTATTCTGGATTTGCAAAATCTTCGCCACCTGATCGGCGGCTATGACACAACCCACTGTAAAATGCAGACCTATGCACAGTTGGCGCAGGATCCCAAAATCAAACAGTTTTTTGAAAAATCCGCGCAGTCCGCAATGCAGACAAAGCAGCAGCTTCTTCAGTTTTTATAATCAAAGGAGGATTGGACAATGAACGAAAAAACAATGGTCACAGATGCACTCACAGGGATTAACGGAGAGCTGAAAATGTTTGGCGATATGATCGCCCAGACAGAAAATGCCCAGTTGAAACAGACACTTAAACAGATCAGAAATCAGTGCGAAATGTCTCAGGAAGAACTTTACCAGCTGGCCAGAGAACACGACTACTATATCCCGGCCCAGAAAGCCAGCAATCAGGAAATTGAGCATGTAAAGCATATCCTTTGTCCGTCATCATCTATGCTTTAAAAAACAACAGCCGGAACCATGCACATCATTCAGGGTTCTGGCAAAAATAGATAATTTCAAACAAGGGGGCGTCTGAAAACAGACGCCCCCTTTATTTCCCAAAATCACAAAAAGGGGCTATCGGGAAATAGATAGTTCTAAATAAGGGCAGATGTGACT
>QFCH01000346.1_pt1 | contig 85082 bp, 88 predicted proteins | sample 5346071 | NCBI WGS metagenome assembly QFCH01 (sample SAMN09062255, study PRJNA434731) | Human gut metagenome, whole genome shotgun sequencing project. | isolation source: stool timepoint B chromium assembly | host: Homo sapiens | collected 2015
ACAACAAGCTTGAGCTTTTTTGACGCGCAAGCTATACTGAAATTATGTCTATAAAAGTGAATAAAATTGTTAAATTGATTACAGGACTATTAATAATGGTGCCATTATTATGTCAATTATTTACGTTTGAGAAGTTTTCTGCGGTCATTACTTCTGCGGGGATTCCGCCATATTTAAGTCTTCCGATTGCGATAATATTGGTGGTTGTTGAGCTAGTGTCATTGCCATTTTTGATTGATATGGATATGCCAAAAAGAATTACTCTGACGAGCAGAATGGCTGGTTTTTTGAGTTTGGGGATTATGACGGTAATTAGTTTTTTGGCGTTTGTGAATGGGTATGTGGCGGTGATATTTGGTGCAACGATAAAGAATGTGAATAATGTGACTGCGATTTTTCTGGTATTTATGATGTGGATTTTGTTGATTTGCGCAAATTTATCGACGAAAAAAACAGCCAAATAATTGGCTGCTAAATCTCAAACTTGGCTGGGATGGAGGGATTCGAACCCCCGAATGGCGGGACCAGAACCCGCTGCCTTACCACTTGGCGACATCCCAACGGCAAACACAATTGTACTATAGAAAAATGATTTCCGCAAGCGTTTACTGGCTAGCGTTGACGCGATATACTGGTAGTATGGATTTGCAATGGATCGTAAAGCTAATTGCTGACGGACTAGTGGTGCCGGTCGTGCTAATTGGTGCGTACGCGCTGATAAAATTGGTTCCAAATAAAGAGAAATATCAAGTTTATAGTCAGGTGTTGATGGCTGGATTGACTGCTTACGTGGCGGCAAAAATTATCGGGTCAATTTATCAACCAGATCAGATGCGTCCGTTCGAGATTCTGGGCGTATCCGCCGGTGCGTCATTCCTTAATAATCCGGGTTTTCCGTCCGATCACGCGCTATTTACAATGGCAATTACTTTGGCGGTATTTTTCGGAGCAAAGAGTTGGCGGCTGGCTGTTGTTTGTTTGGTTATGACAATCTTAATATGTGCCGGTCGGGTTATTGCTCTGGTACATACACCACTTGACGTTGTTGGCGGATTATTGATTGCTTGCGTAGGGATTGTTTGGTATAAACCGATGAATCTCCTGAAAAAGCATAATATTTAAGCATATACATTTGCAATATTGACAAGTTTACGTTACAATTTACGTATGAAATTATTGTCAGCTATTTTCCGTGAAGAAATATCAGATTACACATATCCATTTTCAAAGCGAGTTTTCTTGAGGATTTTGGCGATTTTAGTTGCTAGCGGCGTGGCTATCTGGTTGCTGGCGTTTGCGTTTGATAAATTTATGATTACACCCGTATTTTGCGCGAACGCTGAGCATATTTCTATTTGCGCAAACAGCACAAGCATCGCATCTTACGTTGCGTTAGTTTTGGCGGGAATTATGCTAGTTCCGGTGTTGGCGGTATTTGGTATCAAGCGACCTTTGCTAGTAGTGATCGCGGCAACTGTGTCATTGTGGGGCGCTACATTATGGGCTGGCGGATCTTGGATTTTGTCATTGCTATGGGTAGTTTTGGCGACAGTTTTGGTATATTTGTCGTTAATCTGGTTGAACAGAATTCGTGGCAATGGCGCAGCAATTTTATTTATGACTTTATTCGCAATCTTAGCACGAGTTGTCTTGGCGCTATAATCACTGTACACTAAGTGTATGGAAATCATTATCATTATTCTCTTAATTGTTATTACTATTGGTTTGGGTGCGACTTTATTTGTCTTGCAATCAAAAATTAGCGAGCTAAAAAATCAATCATCCGTCGAGCTAATTAAAACCGATGTCGTGGAATTGGGGCGGACTATTGCGAAGTTGAATGAATCCGTTAGCGATAAGTTGGAGCGAAGTAACGCGCAAGTTCAGACTTCCGTGCAGAAACAATTATCAGAAAGCGCGAAGTTGGTGGCTGACGTGACGCAGCGATTGGCGAAATTGGATGAGACTAATAAGCGTGTGGTCGATGTGGCGACCGATCTGAAAACCTTGCAAAACGTGTTACAAAATCCAAAGCAACGCGGGGTTTTTGGGGAGTTTTATCTGGAAAGCGTGTTGGATAATGTTTTGCCAGCTAAGCAATATCAAATGCAATATCGCTTCAAGGACGGTGAAATTGTTGACGCGGTTATTTTTCTGGATAAGGGTCAAATATTGCCGGTGGACAGTAAGTTTTCTTTGGAGAATTACAATCGCATGATTAACGCCGAGACAAAATCTGAGCGCGAAATGTGGCTGAATAAAGTAAAGGCTGACCTTAAGGGGCGAATCGACGAAACTAGTAAATACATTCGTCCGCGTGAAAACACCATGGACTTTGCTTTTATGTTTATCCCTAGCGAATCTTTGTATTACGATCTTCTGATTAATAATGTCGGTCAGGGCGGTTCGAGTCGCGATTTAATTGAATATGCATTCCGAGATAAACGAGTGATTATTGTTAGTCCGACTAGTTTTCTCGCGTACCTGCAGACCGTTCTTCAGGGGCTTCGTAGTTTGCAGATTGAAGAGCAGGCCAAAGACATTCAAGTTCGAGTTGGTCAATTGGGCGTTCACATTAAAAAGTTTGACGAACTGATGACAAAAATGGGTAAGAGTTTAAGCACGACCGTTGGTCATTATAACAATACGTACAAGGAACTAGGGAAGATCGATAAGGACGTTGTGCGAATTTCTGGTGGCGATAATCAAGCTCAGCCGGAGCTGATTGATCGGCCGACTCAGGAAGATTGACATAAAAAATACCCCGCCGATTAAGCGGGATATTTTATTGTGAAGTTATAATCTATTCTTCGTCTTTGTTTCGGTAATTGACGAGTAGAAATAGGTTACCGCCTAATGCTGCGCCGATTAGGGTAGCGGCAATTACTTCCAGGCTAAAGCGTGAATAGCTCTTTTCACCTTCAGCTGGCAATACTCCGTTGCTGCGTAGTTGAGAATCGGTTTTCTCCGTAACAGCCAAAGAAACTGCTGGGTTCAAAGTTGCGCCTGAGATGTAGATTTCGCGTGGGTAAGTGCGGCCGTTTTTCTCAGTTTGAGTAGTGCTTTGATCTTTTTGGATTTTTGCAATGGCAGTACTTTTAATGTATGAAGAGATTGAGCCAGATACGACAAGACCAATCATCAATGCCAAGCCAATTCCAAAAGCTTGACCAGCTGCTTTGATTTCTTTGCGCTGTAACACTGCGGCGATGCCAAATACAAATACAGAGGTGCCGACTAATTCCATCGCAAAGATGTTCCAAGAGAACGCGGTGAATTGGTCGAAGCTTAGGGCGAATCCGCCGTTTGTTAATGAGCCAACAAGCACGATAGCCGCCATTGCACCGAGGAATTGTGCGCCCCAGTAAAATGGAACAAGTACGGTCTTTAGCTTACGCATTGTCCATAGACCAAACGTGACAGCTGGGTTTACGTGTGCGCCAGAAATGTTGCCGATAATTGCAACGATGAACATCAACGCAAAACCGACATACATCGATGACAAAATATCTGATGCGAATAATGCGGCAAGTGTCAAAATGAACGTGCCGATAACTTCCGCAATAACGATGTTAATTAAGTTGTTTGGTAATTTAGAATCTAGTTTGACACGCTTGCTTTTAGCGGTAGATTCAGCAACGACGTACTTGACGGTCGTTTTGGTTTCAGTTTTAGCGGCAGCGGTTTTCTTTCCTGCGGCTTTAACTGGGGCTTTCTTTGAAGTTTTCTTCGTAGCCATATTCCCTCCTTAAAGTAATATCACGACTATTATAACATAATTTGCTATACTGTAGTTATGGGATTATTTGTAAATCAACAGGATCAGCGCAGTGAATTGCAAGAGCGAATTGCGGCGGAATTAAGAGAGAAGGCGAAGGCTTCGAGTTTGCAAGAAAAGGCAACTATGGACGGCGTCGACGACATAAGATATTTGGAAGGTACGAAACAGACGACAACTTTGGCGTGGGCGTGGATTTTAATTGCTATTATGGCTGGTGCAGTGATTGTAATGTTTTTAATGCAAGGACGATAAAATGGTTGATTTAGACGAATTGAGAAGAGAAATAGTTTTGGCGGTTTCGCAATCCAAGTCTCCACGTGAGTTTTTGCGCGATCGACGACTTAGGGAATTGTACGAGCAAATCAAGTCATTGCCGCCAGTTGAGCGTGGTCCATTTGGCAAGCGAATTAACGAATTGAAGCAAGCGATTGAGCAGACTATTGCTGCGCGACTGGAAGAGCTGGAAAAAGTTGACTTGAAGCCGATTGACGTTACGGCGCCGATGGATGTGAATTCGCCCAAGCCCGAACTTTTGCCGAGCGAACAAGGCACGATTCATCCGCTGAGCGCTGAAATTGAGCGCATTTCTGAGATCTTTAATCGCATGGGTTTTGTCACGGAAGAATCCAGAGAAATTGACGATCAATTCCATATGTTCGAGAGCCTGAATTTTCCAAAAGGTCATCCAGCGCGCGACGATTACGATGTAATTATGAATCACACAATTTTTGACGACATTGTATCTGGGAAAATGAAATCTTGGAAGATTTGGGAAGATGAGAAATTCCTAGCATTTTTAACACCGTTTCCGAACACGCCAGGTTTTACTGTGGTGATTCCGAAGCAGAATCCGGGCGATTACGTATTTTCTTTGGACGATAATTTATATTCCGAAATGATGCTGGCAGTGAAAAAGGTTGCTGGTATTTTAGAAAAAGCATTTGACACTCCACGAGTAGCGCTGATTTTTGAAGGCACAGGTGTGGCGCATGTGCATGCCAAATTGATGCCGCTTCATGGTGATTTGGCAAAGGGAATTGGTTCGCCAGTGTCGCACGAGCAAGCGTTTTATGAGGAATATCCTGGCTGGCTAACTACGGCTGACGGTCCGAAAATGGACGACGCACAGCTGGACGAAATCCAAGCGCGAATTTTGGCCGCCCAAGATAAATAGTAATTTTCTATTTTGATTCTAATTTTACGTTTTTTCCTTCGTACATATCCAAATAAAACGGATATAATTTGGCGGCGTGCTTTTCAACCTCGTCTTGGTTTAAGGCTACAATGTCGTGACCGATGCAAATGAGGCTCGGAATTGAATAATATTGGAATTTGGCGCCAGAAGCTGCAGCCATTTGCTTGGGTATGTTGACCGCGAGATTTTTATCAATTGCGGTGTCGTTTTCGCTCGTTACGACCCCGACGTATTTTAGCCTGGAGCTTTTAGGTCGGATTTATAGTTCTTGGCGATTATTGTATATTTTCCAAGAGCGCGATACGACAAATTGCTACCCGTGAACGAATCTGGAAGAATATTACGTCCGTAAAGATTTCGTAAAAGCGGAATTTTCCAGGAAGGAGTTTCCGACGCTGAAGGCTGATAAAAAGGTGATAGAAGTAGCGCTCGTGATATGGTTTGGCTGTTGTACTGAGTAATCCAAGTCGCCATATTTGCGCCGCCAGAAAGTCCGACAACTCCCGTTTCATCGCCCAAACCGCTAATTATGCTGGTGCTGGAGTTCATAAATTGTGCCATTGCTGGAATGGTGATTTCTCCGTGTCGTTTGTTGTCTGTCAGACCGTGGCTGGGGACGCGGGGAATATAGACGTTATAGCCGGCATTGAAAAAGGTGTCACCCAAGTCTGCGAACTGCTGTGGGCATGCGCTTACGCCGTGAATCATCATGACGGCTTTGGCGGTTTTTTTGCCATGGGTTTTAATAATCGATCGGCATTCTGATCTAACGTCGGTATTTGAAGTGTCTTCGCTAACAGTGCGATTTGCAGCGGCGATGGCATCGTTGTAACTCAATTTTTCAGAGCTTGAAGATTGCAATTGCTTGGATGCTGCTGGCCAAAAGAAAGCTGCGGCGACTAGTAAGGCGGTTATAATGACAATTGAGCAGACTACCCAAATAGTAATTTTTATGATGCGATTTTTCCGTGAAGTATTCATGAGTATATTATATTGGTTGCGAGTGGAGTTGTGAAGTTTGTGGTGATATTCTTAATAGCCCATACAAATATCTCTATAAGGTCGCGTCACAATTTCCATTGAATTTAGACCGAGTTTGGCTTCAATTTCACTAATCATCATCAGCGCACTAGTCTCATCATCCGACAAAACCTCAACTTCTACGAAAGTTCCGGCGTCTTTGACTTCATCGATGGCTACCGTTGCTTGCGGAAAGTCAGAGGACTGAAACGAGCGACGGTGTTTGTTAACCTCGACCAGTTGCGCCATGCCGATGTTTGCTAGTAGCTGCTTGGCGGTTGCCGCATCTTCGGGCTGAATTGGTAGGTTTGTCTCGGGCTTAATGATTACATTATTTTCCGTATGCGTCGCAGCGGTCGTTGCTGGCTTATAAGTTACTTCAGCAAAACTATCACGCTGGCGAATCCGTAAGCATTCAACCGTCTGCATAAAGTCGACATCAGGGCGAGAATAATACGTATCAATTTCGCGAAGATTACTCTTTAGCTCAAAACCGATGTTTTGCAACCGCCCGATTAGCTCTTCAATATTGCCCGTTAGCTGGCGTTTGCGTTCGATTTCTAGTAGCTTTTTGGTCATTTGATAGCCTTTCTTATGGAAGCGTAGATATTTGAATACTTATTTATATGATGGTTTAATTATAGCAAGAAAGGTAAATGATTTTATGACCACACACCAATTAAAATTGGCGACTGAGCCGTTTAACGCTATTATTTCTGGCAATAAGACTATCGAGTCGCGACTAGACTATACGATACCAAGCGACAAAAAATCCAGATCGGGGATCAGATTATTTTTACAAATATAGATAATTCTAAGCAAACTGTTACCGCTGAGGTTGTTGGTTTGCTTAGATGCGCGACATTTCGTGACTTATTTTCTCACAATAATCCGCGAAAGTTCGGCGGTGATAATGTCGAATGGTTAGAAAATCAAATTTCTGAATTTTATTCTATTGAAGACCAAAAGATTAATGGAGTGATTGGTATTGAGTTTAAGGTTTGTCGGTAAGCTTGCGTATTGGTGGCGTTAATATTTCCTCTGGATTTTTATATTAGCGCATTGCAAATATAATCATTAAATTCAATTAAGCCAAGATTCTCAACTTTGGATTCAATACTCTAAAAATCTGACGCCTCCTAGAGTCGTAAAACACATTTAGTAAACCGAGCCCCTTCTCGTCTTGTAAATAAATACTGGTAACGTAGAAAATACTCTTCCATTCATAGAAGAGGACGCTTTTGCAAAATAACTCATACAATCTCTATGCAGGCATTGCTATAATTAGTGATAAGCTGTAGGATATATATAAAATATGTTGAAGGTAAATAATAATTCCAGTGAGGTTTTATTGCACCGTAATGAGGATTTAGGTTTATTGCAAAGTGTATATAAAATTGACACTAAATTTCTTGAGCAAGTTGCATTGAACCCTAGTATAAAAGATCTTGCATCTGACGTAGACAAGTCTGACAGTTTGGTGGCTATTTCTAAAATTTATCACAAACTGTGCAAAGTCTTACGTTACGATCAGGCCGCTTTTTCATCTTTGGGTAACGGTGCAAAATTAATACGTGAAGTTGATAAGCATAGAAGTTCTGAATTTATTAGTCAAGTATCTATAGACAAAAACGAGGTAATATGTAATGATTTTTCTACTATATTCGCCAAGCTAGCTCTAAGTATGTTTCCCGACGTGTCATTATTTGCAAAAGAAGCCTATACAGGAATGCCTAATGGAATAGTGCATGTAAGTAGTATTATTGAATGTACAGATGTAGGCTACTTAGAGGTTGATCCTCTTGCTAGTTTTACGAGGTCGGATTTTTTGCGCGCCCGTCTTGGGTTGTCGCTAACGGGACTCAGGATTGAAAATGTTTCAATACCTCCAGATGATACATACCACAAATATCATAATTGGAACGACCTTTGTAATCTTGATAAGTTATTAGAGACTATTCAGGACGACATACGGTCGTTTAAACTACCTACTGTAGAGGCTGCGTCTTTTGCCAAGGGTGCTCTCAGGGCGGCAATTGACAAGTTTGGCTATAAAGTCAGAGTTTCTAGTTGTGAACATGGTAATAATCTAGTTTCAGCGTATACTCTAACTAGCTTATCTGGCGAAGAAATTTCAAAAATTTCATTAAACGAAGGCGCATTGAAAATTTTTAATTGATAAGTATCAAGTCGAGAAAGGAGCTAGCTATGAAGAATGAATCGCCAATATATAGTTACTATTATCCATTGACAACTAGCTGTAATACGTTGCAGCAAAGATCATTGGCAAATGGAGGAGCCATGCCAACAGACGAAACTATACTCTGTCAAAAAGCTAAACCTTTATTTGTGAGTCATAGACAGCCAAATATATATTCTTTTAATGGATCGTCTGAGTCTAGCATATGGGACGATATGGAGCCAAGAGTTATGCAGGCTCAAATAGATTTAGCGCAGCAATATGGCGTAGATGGTTTCATATTTGATACTTATGTGGGCGTTAAAAACGGTAAGATTAGCAAAGAAAAAGATGTCATCAATGGATTTTTAAAATGCAATTTAGGCAGAACTGCATACGCTTGCATGATGGTGTTTGGTAGTCCAAGGTCTGTTTTGCCAGTTCTTCCATATTTTGAAGAGCCTGATAGATATTATGATCGTACTCCTCAAACTGTAGAAACAATGGTTGATTATCTCGCTGATAATCATTGGAATAATTCAAACTATATCCATATTCTTGATCGACCATATGTAAGTTTATTCACTTCCGATATGAGAAAGTATAGCAGTAATACAGGTGAAATGTCGCACGCCAACATGATAAACTATTTGAAAGAATATAGCTGGAGAAAATATAAGATAGAGCCGTATCTGGCGACCGTTTGTCTGAAAGCTACTTATGCATTAGACCACCTTGCTGCTGGTGCTGATTCTATGACTGGTTATGGATTTCTACCCGATTTTACAGAATCAATACGGCGGCCTATCCAAGATTATAGAGAACAAATGACTAAAAGGGTTGAGGAGTGGAGCGTAATTCAGGAACAAATAGATAAGCCCTACATTCCTCCTGTCGTGGTCGGATGGGATGCATCTCCCCGTGGAATCGTCCCTGACGGTAGATATTTTAGAGACGTTCAAGGGGTATATCCTTTTACGCCTGTCATAACTAACAGCAATGCTTTAGACTTTGGTGATATGCTTTGTCAACAGAAGCAGTTTATTATGCGCAATACTCCACAAGAAGAGAGATATACTCCTATTACAGCTTGGAATGAAATAACCGAAGGTGCAGCGTTGTTGCCAAAGATATTGCCAGACGGATCGGTAGATGACAGTTATTTATTAAAAATAAAGGAGTTAAGAAATGAATATGGATTCTAATCACATTTTAGCAACCATTAACGACCAAACTCTTGGTCTATCTACGCCGCCATCCCTCGCCGCAAAATCAACTCGCACTGGCGCACGCGCGATATTGTTTGACAACAAGAATCGTGTTGCTTTGGTGTACGAACGTCGATACCATCATTACAAATTGCCAGGCGGTAATGTTGAGTCGGGTGAGAATCTTGAGCAGGCTGTTCGTCGCGAGATCAAAGAAGAAGTTGGCGCAAATATTGCAGATATTTGTTATCTTGGTGTTGTTCATTCGTACTTATCAGCATACAACGAAGATTGTGACCAACATTATTTCACTGCTCGTGTTGACGGTGAGATAGGTGAGAGTGCTTGGATCGACGAAGAGGAGCTGCACGGTTGTCAGATTATTTGGTGTGATAATTTACAACAAGCTATCGAACGAATTCAATCTGGTCTTTCTAAGGAATATGTACACTTATTTGAGAGGGCGCGAGAGCTAGCTGGATTGAAAGCGGTGCATATTGCCTGCGTTGCTGCAGAAACTGGTAAATAATAAGAGGCTAAGTGAAAGAATGACGCTAAAACTAAAAAAGTAGAATTAGATACTCTCATGGCGAGCATCGGTGAGTTCCGTGCCGAACTGAGTAATTTAGGGGGGGTAGGCTGTGTGAAGCTTGAGAATAAATGAACAATCACAACCTAAAAATGTCATTATGTATCAAGATATTTTATCCTGAGGCATAATGATAAATTTTAGCTAACCAGAAAGCGTCGAAATTATTATAAATTAGACTATATGGGTGGCGTGTTTATATGAAGAAAAGCTTTATTTATCATAATCAAACAAGCTTCCAGCTCCCGCCGCTTTATATAAAGCATTTACCGCTAAGAGTATATCATTCTGAAGTACTGGTTGGTTGTTGATATTCTTATCGTAAAAATCCCGCAGTGACTCCGGATAGTGTTCGTCGGGTGTGTCGTACAGGAACGTATCCTGCAGTAGTTTCTTCTGTTCGGGCGAAATATCATTAAAAAACTCTGGATGAAAATCGTAAAACCATTCTAGGCGGGTCTGCAATTCTAGATATCTATCGTAGTTCATAGCTATATTATAGTTCAGGGAATGACCCCTCTCCAAGTGCGAAGAGGAGTGTCCTTGAGGATTATCTCCCGCTTGTTCAAGGACGGCTGTATTTTATCCTAGAACAATTTTTGCCTTGATTATTTATAGTTTTCTAAGGTCGATTACTTGCCGGTAAGATGGTATAATTATATCAGTATGAAAGTTAGCTTAAATCTTATAAAACAATTGATTAATTTTGAGTTGCCGCCAGTTGATGAGTTGGTGTCGCGTGTCAATCAGCAACTTGGTGGTGTCGAGGAAGTGATTGACCTGAAGGCCAAATATGGTGGCGCGCGCATTGTGCGGGTTGTTGAGTGTGAAAAGCATCCGAATGCGGATCGTTTGAGTGTGACTAAAATTGACGATGGTGGCGTAGCGGATGTTCCAAGGGATGACAATGGTTACGTGCAAGTGGTTTGCGGTGCGCCGAATGTTCATGCTGGTATGTGGGCAATTTGGTTGCCACCAAAAAGCACCGTACCAGCAAGTTTTGATGACGCCGAGCCGTTTGTGCTGGATGCGCGACCGCTGCGTGGAATCTTAAGCCAGGGTATGCTGGCGGCGGCTGACGAGCTGGCGATTGGTACGGATCACGAGGGAATTATCGAGATCAATGAGCGTGATATTCCGGCTGGCGTTATGCTTCAGGCTGGTGCGAGCTTTGCGGAAGTGTTTGAGCTGGACGATTATGTGCTGGAAATTGAAAATAAGATGTTTACACACAGACCGGATTGTTTTGGGCAACTCGGTGTGGCGCGTGAAATTGCTGGGATTTTTCATCAGCAGTTTAATAGTCCTGACTGGTATAATGCTATTCAAGAATTCGCAGATAGCGATGGCTTAGAGCTTGAAGTGTTTAATGAGGCCAATGAGCTTGCGCCCGCATTCTCTGTGATTGCTATAAAAAATGTAGATATTCATCCAAGCCCGTTGTGGCTGCAATGCCAATTGGTGGCGATGGGTGGAAAGCCTATCAACAACATCGTTGACGCGACAAACTACGTGATGTTTATGACGGCGCAGCCGACTCACGCTTATGATTACGACAAGTTGCGTGGGCATAAACTCGGCGTGCGAATGGCACGCGATGGCGAAAAAGTCGGTTTGCTTAATGGCAAGGAATATGAATTGACGGCTGGCGATATTGTCATTACTGATGGCGAAGGTGTGATTGGGCTAGCGGGAATTATGGGCGGCGCTGACACTGAAGTTTCGGCTGAAACGAAGAATATCGTCCTTGAATGTGCCAATTTTGATATGTACGCGCTACGTCGCACAGCTATGCGCCACGGAATTTTCACCGACGCTCTGACTAGGTTTAATAAGGGGCAATCGCCAGCACAAATTGACCCTGTCTTAAAATGGTTAATTGGTATGGTTGGTGGTGTTCAAGCTAGTCCTATGCTATTTAAGAATCATTCTTCATTGCGACAAGTGTTGGTCGATGGTAAGCACTGGCACGGTGGATTGTTGATTCCTAAAAGGTTTGTCGAAGAACGTCTGGGTGTTGACTTTGACGAGAATGAGATTGAGGCACTACTGAAGAATGTTGAATTTATCGTTGACGATGGTAATAAATATGGCGAAGCTGGCGTGATGGTTTACAGTCCATTTTGGCGAACAGATATTGAGCTTCCTGAGGATATTGTTGAGGAAGTTGGACGATTATACGGCTTCGATAGATTACCGCGTCATTTGCCAGAGCGTAGTATCAAATCTGCACCGAAGAATGAGCGTCGCGAATTAAAGCAGAAGATTCGCCAAAGTTTGTCTGGGTCTGGAGCAAACGAAGTTCTGACGTATAGTTTCGTTCATGAGCGAGTTTTGAAAAATTCCGAGCAAGATCCGAGCTGTGCGTATCGCTTGAGTAATGCGCTTAGTCCAGACTTGCAATATTACCGAATTAGCATTTTGCCGAGTTTGCTGGATAAAGTTCACGCCAATATAAAATCTGGACATGACGAATTTATGCTGTTTGAAATTGGCAAAATTCACGATAAGAAATTAGGATTTAACGATGATAATTTGCCGATTGAAAAGACTTTCATTGACGGAGTTTATGCGAATAAAAAGCCTCAAGTTGGCGCGCCGTTTTACAAGGTGAGGAAAATTGCCGAAAGATTGATGAAGGATTTGGGCGTTGAGGTTGATTTTGTGAAGATTGCGAAACCTGACGGCGACGTTCCGGCGCCGTTTGATGCGAAACGCAGCGCTTGGATTGTGGCGAAGAACGGCGACAATTTAGGGATTGTTGGCGAGCTAGTTCAGTCTGCCCGACGCAACTTCAAATTGCCAGATTACACGGCAGCGCTTTCTATTGATATTGAAAAATTGCAGGAAAATCTGAGCAAAAATCAGGACTATAATTATCAGCCGTTAAGTCGTTTTCCATCGACCGCCAGAGATATTTCATTGAAAATGGATTCGAATGTTGATTATGCGAAGGTTTATGCTTGCGCTGAAGAAGTTGCGAAAAAACACGGTGAGCTACAAATTAGCATAACGCCGATTGCGATATATCAGCCAAAAAATGACGATTCGACAAAAACTGTAACTTTGAATGTAAAGTTTACGAGCGCTGAGCGGACGCTGGAAGATAAAGACATTGCGCCGATTATTGAGGAAATTGCCGCGATGGCTGCGGAAGAATTCGACGCTGCTCAGGTTTAATGTGATTTGTTGCGCTTGATAAAAATTGCTATAATTGAAAGGTAAATAAAGGAGGAATATGGCAACTACAAAAGGCCAGAGAATAGGTATTTGGGTTATTGCCGGCATGATGTTTCTGGGGACCGTTGGCGGATTTGTCGCTATGATGGTGGCGCCTGGAAATGAAGCCAAAGACCAAGCCGCGTTTAAGAAAGCTCAGGATGAATACACCAAGGCTACTGACGAGCGAAAAAAGAAAGTAGAGGCTCAGGCTAATGAATTGAGTCAAAAATATTACGGCAAGTTTTCTGAGTTTAGCTCGCGAGTTGGCGCGTTTGAAGCTGGTGATGTGAAAGAGCTTGTTAAGGAAGATTTGGTTGAGGGCGAAGGCGCTGAAGTTAAGGACGACACCAAATTGGCTGTTTATTACATTGGCTGGAACGCTAAGGGTGAGATTTTCGATCAATCAATTGCTGACGGCAAATTGAAAGCTCCGCTCAATATGGATGGTCCGGCAAATACTGCAGTCATTCAAGGTTGGAAAGAGGGTTTGATTGGTATGAAAATTGGCGGCGTGCGTGAATTAACAATTCCAGCCAACAAAGCTTATGGCGACAAGGCTCAGGGTGATAAAATTCCTGCAAATTCTCCGCTTAAGTTTGTGGTGATGGCTATTGAAAAGCCAGTCGATATTCCAGAGCCGGAAATGCCAGAAGTGATGAAGCAATATTATCGATCGCGAGGTTTCAATGTCTAAAGATGTTATTATTGTTGGCGCTGGTCCAAGCGCATTAACAGCGGCAATTTACTTGTCGCGTGAAGATGTCGACACGACGTTATATGAGCGTGGCGTGGTCGGCGGAATGGCGGCGATTACTGATCAAATTGACAATTATCCTGGATTTGCCGAGGGCGTTACGGGAATGAAATTGGCATCTGAATTGCAGCAACAGGCGGAGCGATTTGGTGCGAAGATTGAATATGGCGACGTGACGGAATTGAAGCAAGTTGATGGCGAGTTGGAGCTGACAATTGACGGTCAATCTGTCCGCGCGAAGTCAGTTTTGCTAGCGACTGGCTCGAATTACCGCAAATTAGGTGTTCCGGGCGAAGATGAATTATATGGTCGAGGCGTGCATTACTGTGCGACTTGCGACGGTGCGTTTTATCGTGATAAAAATCTAATCGTTGTTGGCGGTGGAAATTCTGCCGTGCAGGAAGCGATATTTTTGACGCGATACGCTAGTCATATTGATCTGTTGGTTCGCAGTAAATTGCGCGCCAGTGACATTTTACAAAAAGACTTGCAGAAATATGTCGATGATGGAAAAATTACCGTTCACATCGGTGCAACGACTGATGAAATTATTGTCAAGGACGATAAGTTTTACGGTGTTAAATCGACCCAAAACGGCGAACAGAAAGAATTTACCGCTGACGGATTGTTTGTGTTTATTGGGCTAATTCCAAACACGCAATTCCTAGCAAACTCGGATGTTGAGCTGGATTTGGGCGGACACATCATTACTGACGAACATTTGCACACTAATATTCCTGGCGTTTTTGCTTCTGGCGATGTGCGCTCGGGGGCAACTATGCAAATCGCTTCGGCGGTTGGTGAAGGCGCAGTAGCTGCGGTGCAGATTCGTGAATATTTACAAGAAAAAGCCAGAGAGGAGTAGAAAATGGCAGATTTTAATCAAATTTTAACACCTGGTGATGTCGAAAATGGCATCGTAAATGTAGTTGTTGAGATTCCACAGGGATCAAGTCATAAAATTGAGTGGAATCGTGAGCTTGCAGTGATGCAGTTGGACCGTGTTGAGCCAGCTATTTTTGCAAAGCCAACAAACTACGGTTTCATTCCGCAAACTTTGGATGAAGATGGCGACGAATTGGACGCGTTAATTATCACTGATGAACCGTTGAATACCGGTATTTTTATGGAAGCAAAAGTTATCGGCGTGTTGGAGTTCGTTGACGATAATGAAGTTGACGACAAGGTTATCGTTGTGCCAGCCGACGACCGAAACACGGGCAACGCAATCAACTCACTAGAAGACCTACCTCCACAATTGTTGAAGCAAATTGAGCACCATTTCAATCACTACAAGGATTTGAAGAAGCCTGGTTCAACAGTGGTCAAGGGATTTGGCGACGTAGAAAGAGCAAAGCAAATTATCCGCGAGTCAATTACTCGTTGGAATGAAAAATAAATCGCGTTTGATTATTGATTAAAACCGAGAGACTGGCGAGCGTTACTTGTGTCGGAAGAACGAGGAAACGCCGCCAGTTAATTGTTGTAGGATGCCGTTTGAGCGGGATAATTGTAAGCGCAATTTATCTTTGGCGTGTGGTGTGATTATGACGTCCCGCCAATCTGGTTTTGGACGAGCGGATTTGCTTGTTAAGACCTCAATTGTGTCGCCGTGCTGTAATTTGTAATTGAACGGCTTCATTACGCCATTGATCTTAAATCCGCTTGCGCGCGCCGCGATGTCGGAGTGAATTCGGTAGGCATAATCCAAAGGGAACGCTCCGCGAGGCAAATCATAAATATCGCCCTTTGGTGAGTACACGAAAATCCTATCAGAAAACAGCTTCATTCGGAATTTGTTGGAGTCGAATCGCTTTCCTTCGCTAATTAAGGCAGCAGCCTCCTGAAGTTCGCGAATCCACGACAAATCGGCTGGCATAGTTCCGATTTTCCCCTTTTTATAGGCGTCGGTCAATTTTTGCTCATTATAATGGAAGCTGGCGGCCAAACCACGCTCGGCGTATTCGTGCATTTCTTTGGTTCGAATCTGGAATTCAACAATTTGCCCACTTGGCGTTTGTACGGTTGTGTGAAGACTTTGATAGCCATTTGGTTTTGGATTGGCAACGTAATCTTTAATCCTCTCGTACATCGGCTGATACATATCGTGTAAAATTCCCAGAACCAAATATCCAGTTGATAAATCGTCGACAATTATCCTCAGGGCAATCAAATCATAAATCTTATCAATATCACCAACTTTGTCCAATTTCTTAAACAGACTATAAACGCTCTTAACACGCCCGTCCATCTGAAAAACTAGCTTTTCCGCCTTCAGTCGCGCTTCAACTTCGCGGCGAACGTGATCTAATTTTCGTTGCGATTTTTTCAGTCGACTGTCCATTAAATTTTTGGTTTCTTGAAAAGCTTTCGGCATCAAATATCTAAAGCTTAGCTCCTCCAATTGAACGCGAACTCGCCCCATATTTAAGCGGTCGGCCAGCGGCGCAAAAACTTCAATCGTCTCTCTGGCAATTTTTTTCTGCTTTTCTGGCGTCATAAATTGTAGTGTTCGCATATTATGTAGGCGGTCGGCTAGCTTGATAATTATCACGCGCACATCTTCGCCCACGGCAATCATCAACTTGGTCAAATTATCCTTCGTGTGTGGCAAATAACTATCCAGGTTTCGCATTCCAGCGCGAGCTTGTGAAACTTTAGTTACGCCATCCACCAGAAACGCCACATCGCGCCCAAACAAACTCTCCAAATCGTCTAAAGTTGCGTCAGTATCTTCAACGGTGTCGTGCAGAACTCCCGCCACGACCGTATCGATGTCCATACCCCATTCAATTAGAATTCCTGCCACCGCCAATGGGTGATTAATGTATGGTTCGCCACTTTTGCGCTTTTGTCCAGCGTGCTTTTCCGTGGCGTAATCGATTGCGCTTGCTAAAACTAATACTGGCACTTCGTCGTATTTTTGTTCAGCAATTGACAATAACTCTTCGCGCGTCATATTTATATTATACAACTTTGTAGTATAATTAAGAAAAGCTAAAGCGAAAATATCTAACAGGGAGGGCGATATGGCTGTAACGAGAATAGCAATTAACGGCTTCGGGCGAATCGGACGCAATGCGTTTAAGATTGCTAACGAGCGAAGCGACTTGGAAATTGTCGCGATCAATGATTTAACTGACACGAAAACGTTGGCTTATTTGTTGAAGCATGATAGCAATTACGGCGAGTACGGACGTCAAGTTGATTTTACGGAAAACGAGCTGATTATTGAGGGTAAGTCGGTTAAGGTACTGGCTGAGAAAGATCCAGAAAATCTGCCGTGGCGAGATTTGAATATTGATGTGGCGATTGAATCGACAGGATTTTTCACTGATAAAGACGGCGCGGGTAAGCACTTAACGGCTGGCGCAAAGCGTGTGGTTATCAGTGGTCCGACGAAGTCTGAGGGAGTCGATACGATTGTTTTGGGAACTAACGACGACAAGGTAAAAAACGCGACGCCAATCGTGTCTAATGCTAGTTGTACGACCAATTCTTTGGGCGCGGTTATGGCGATTTTGGATGCGGAGTTTGGCGTTGAAAAGTCAATGCTAACGACGGTGCACAGTTATACGGCTAGCCAAAAGCTTCAGGATGCGCCATCCAAGGATCTTAGAGAAGGTCGCAACGCTGCCGAAAACATTGTCCCGACTACGACTGGCGCCGCAATTGCTGTAACTAAAACCTTGCCGCAGCTAACTGGAAAATTTGACGGACTTAGTGTGCGTGTACCGACTCCAGTGGTGTCACTTAGCGATGTGACGGCGCTTCTCAGGAAAGATGTGACTGTCGAGCAGGTAAATGACGCGTTCAAAAAAGCCGCCCAGAGTAATTTCTATCAAGGCATTTTGGGCGTTTCTGAGGAACCTTTGGTGAGTCGTGACTTCATTGGCAATTCATATTCTGGGATTGTCGATCTTCCGTTGACGAAGGTAGTCGGTGGTAATTTGATCAAGGTTATGGTCTGGTATGACAATGAATGGGGCTATTCTAACCGTTTGGTCGAGTTGGTTGCTGATATTGGATACTATCTTAAACGTAGCGAATAACTACACATAATTTCCTATGAAAATAGCCCGCCGGAAACGTGCTCAAACTGAAACTGGATAATTCAACCCAGGAAACGCGGAAATTGCGTCTCAACTCAGATTGAATTAGTTTTCAGCGAGCTATTTTCGTGCGGGCGTTAAGCCTGATCTATTTACTGCTCCCTCCCGCTCGCCACGGGAAAGCTAACAAGTAGATCAAGCCAATGACTCCATAGCTCTGCCAGAATGACAGGGCTGGAATCTGATCTAAACCGGAGTTATTTAGAGCTTCGGTAAGAAGAGAGATCAACCAGGCGTTGGGCACTAACAAGATCGCCTCCGCGACCGCCTCTCCGATCGCCTCCGCGATCACCTCCAATAATCCCCTCATTCGTTTCACCTCCTCTCAAAAGGTGAGCTCAAAGCTAAAGGGCGACTTTCGCCCCAAAACAAAACTCTGAGCAAAAGTTAATATATATATATCATACCAGCCACAAAATGTCAATACTCTTTGTCAAACAGCTACACCCTACCTCTGATAAAATACCTAACTTTTCCTTGCAAAAATCACCGAAAATGCTTATACTAAAATTATGAAAATCTACCTCGGATCTGATCATCGTGGCTTTATGTTGAAGGAAAAAGTTTTTGCCTATTTGGTTAAGAATGGCTATGACGTTCAAGACGTCGGCGGTGTAGAATTAAATCCTGATGACGATTTTCCGCAATTTGCACAGGCGGCGGCGTTAAAGGTTATTGGTGATGACAGCAAAGACCCGCGCGCGATATTAATTTGCGGCGGCGGTCAAGGAATGTGTATGGCGGCTAACCGATTCAAAGGAATTCGTGCCAGTGTGATTTGGGATGCGTTTGAGGCAAAAATGACACGCCAAGATAACGATTCAAATGTTTTATGTTTGCCGGCGCGAGTTTTGGAAGACAACGAGTCTGCTTGGAAGGGAATTGTGGAAACATGGCTAAACACTCCTTACGCGAATGCTCCGCGATTTAATAGGCGTAATGCGCAGTTGGATGAATTGTCATGAGCAGTTCTGTAATCGCACCAGCAATTTTGGCAGAAAATGCCGAACAATGTCGAAGATTAAGGCATTTAATTCCGTACGAAAGGCGGTGGTTTAATGGCGAAAATCATCACCGTTGGTGCGGCGATCCAAGACGTATTTTTAAGTCAATCAGACGCACTGACGCCAGTTTGTGAAAGTCCGGAACACTGTTTTGCGCGACTGGATTTGGGGGCGAAAGCCGACGTAAACCAGATCCATTTTTCGACTGGCGGTGGCGCTACAAACGCCGCGGTAACTTTTTCCAGGCAAGGTCATTATGCTAGTTTTATGGGGGCAATCGGTCATGATCCAGCGGGGCAAGCGGTAATTGCGGATTTGGATAAGGAAAATATTGATACGCATTTGGTGCGATATTCGCCAAAATATAGCACGGGATATTCAGTTTTACTACTAGCTTCAAATGGCGAGCGGACAATTTTAACATACCGCGGCGCTTCAACACATTATCATGAGGCGGATTTTGATTTGTCTGAAGAGGACGCGGATTGGCTATACGTTTCAACTTTGGCGGGAAATATGTCAATGCTTCATAAATTATTCCAGCAAGCCAAGCGTCGCGATATGAAAATCTGCTTTAATCCTGGAAAGAAAGAATTGGCGCAAAAGGATAAATTGCTGGGATTATTGTCTGATGTCGATGTTTTAACTTTGAACAAAGAAGAAATGCAGCAATTGGTATCCGGCGAGGATTTGGAGGCCTTGGTTAGAAGAGGTTTGAGATTAGTTCCGGTCGTTTTGGTGACGGACGGCGTAAACGGCTCAATCGCAAGCGATGGAAAAACTATCGTGCGAGCGCTAATGTACGACGACAGGCCGTCAATTGACAGAACTGGCGCTGGAGATGCGTTTGCGTCGGGATTTTTGAGTGAATGGGCGCGAAGTGGCAATTTGAAAAACTCTGTGATTATGGGCAGTGCGAATGCTAGTTCGGTGGTTATGAAAATTGGAGCAAAGGCTGGAATTTTATATGCTGGCACGGTACTTCATGCTATGCCAATTCAAGAAAGGGAATTATAATGGCGCAAAATTTGGGGAAATTGTTGGGCGGTGACGTGAAAAAGCGTCGAGCATTAACCGAGCTCAGGCAAATGACTAGAGATGATAGTGATGTGCGATTGATTGCGGAGATATTGGCTAGGGCGCACTCGATTATTCGATCTCTAGGCCTGGATCCGTCAAACGCTACGGCAGAAGAAATTTATCAGTCACTAATGGCTATTGCGCCGAAAGTAGACAAGTGGGCGCCGTTTAAGGCTTCCGAATGGGTGCTTTTAGATGTTGATGGTCAAGTAATTTCGTTTAATCCGATTGACATTATAAATAACTATCACTGCCAGTTGCCCCTGGGAAAGCAGCAAACAACGTATGGCAAGCGAGGTCTGGGATTTGAGATTACGCGCCGATATAAAAACCACCCGCGCACGTACAATCCAGCCGTAGAGCGAGTGGTATGCCAGGGTGGAATTTGTTGGATTGAGCCAAAACCTAAGAAATAATTATCGGTCGCAACAAGTTCGCTGATTTTTAATTAAATTAACTACCTCTGGAATGTCTTCGGTAATTGTGTAGATTTTTTCATCGCCGTCAGAAATTAACTTATTTGGAAGCATATTTTCGCGCACAAAATCATCCCATTTTCCCCAGAATTTTTTATCAAACAGGACAATTGGCACGGGCGCCATTTTCTTAGTTTGTGTCAATGTGATGATCTCACAAATTTCATCCATTGTGCCAAATCCGCCAGGGAAACAAACGTACGCGTCAGCCAGAAGCGTCATAACGATTTTTCGTGGCGCGAAGTGGGTGAATGCGAACGAATCTGTCGTGTAGCTGTTCAATGATTGTTCGTGCGGCAAGCGAATGTTGAATCCGACTGATTCTCCGCCAGCTTCCATAGCGCCGCGGTTTGCTGCTTCCATAATTCCGCCACCACCGCCGGTGATGATTGTGTAGCCTTCTTTAGCTAATTGAAATGCTAAATCTTTGGCTTTTTGATAATATTCATTATCTTCAGTTGTCCTGGCCGACCCAAAAAAAGTTACGGTTTTATGATATTTTTGGAGAATTTCATAGCCAGCATGAATTTCATCATCAACTTTTCCCAACCTGAACATCGCAGCCTGAAGCTGTAATTCGCGCGGAATACAAACATTTTTCGGTGTCATCATTATCCTTTTTATTTTATGATTTTAACTTTATTACTATATCATAAAATGCCTATGGTTACAATACGTTGACGGCAAATAATCCATCATATACAATCAAAGCACAATCTAAATGGAGGTTTCATGGAAAACAAATCAACGGCTAATAAATGGCTGATCGCAGCGGTGATTGTTATGGGCATAATCATTGTTGCTATGGCTACTTGGATAATTGCTGGCGCTGTGTATAAGGACAAGGATTCCAGCGCTTCGGTAAAAAGTAGCCAGATAAAGAAGGATTCATCTGATTCACTGGAAAAAACTCGCGGTGAAGGCGAGGAGTCGTCAAACGAGGCAAAGAAAGAGTATAAAGATTTCCGAACCAAAGGCGACGGTACGGGCATTCGTTTAACTTCAGCAAGCGATATTGATAGGTTGGATATTGACAGTTCTTTGAAGAAGTTTTTGAAGTCTAAAGTTGGTCAGCCAATTCCAGAGCGTGAAGGTTCAGTATATGAGCCAATCATTGACCGTGCATACGGAAAATATGCGGCAGTATATGGCTTGACGAATGCTTATACTATTATCGGACCAAAGAACGGCACTGGTGAAATTGCAATTGTTGCGGGCACGCAGCAAGGTGGCATGTCATGCTCAGATTTGAAGTCTGCGTCGGTTCCGAGTCGCCTGGTTGACGGCAAATGTGAAGTTTCTGGCTCGTCTCAAACTTATAGCCAAGACTAGTTTTCGCAAATATAGTAAAATAGAGAGGTGAATAGATTTCGCCTCTCTTCTTCATATCAGCCCACGGGCGATCAGCCGCGAGCAATTGCTCAGTTGGTCGAGGGTTTGGAAAAAGGTCAGCGCGAGCAAACTTTGCTGGGTGTAACTGGTTCTGGTAAGACTTTTACTATGGCGAATATTATTGCCAAGCGTAACGTTCCGACACTGGTTTTGGCGCACAATAAGACTTTGGCGGCGCAACTTTTTTCTGAGTTTAAGGAATTTTTTCCGGACAATGAAGTCCACTATTTTGTTAGCTATTTTGACTACTATCAGCCAGAAGCGTACATCGCTTCAAGCGACACTTATATAGAGAAAGATTCGAAAATCAACGACGAGATTGATCGGCTTAGGCATGCGGCAACTTCCGCGTTATTGACGCGCCGCGACGTAATTATCGTGGCGAGTGTGAGTTGTATTTACGGCATTGGTTCGCCAGAAACTTACGCCGATATGGCTATTAAATTGACCGTTGGCGAGCGCCGAGTTCAGGACAAGTTTATTCGCCTACTAACCGACATTCAGTATAAACGCAATGACGTCGATTTTGCGCGCGGAACTTTTCGGGTACGCGGTGATGTCGTGGATATTTTTCCAGCGGGTCAAGATACTGCGGTTCGCGTGGAATTCTTTGGTGATGAAATTGAGCGGCTAACGAAGATCAACCCTTTGACTGGCGAGATTTTGGATCGGCCAGACCAATTGACAATTTTCCCGTCCAGCCACTATTCGACGCCACGTGAGCGAATTGAAAAAGCGATTGTCGGAATTGAGAACGAGTTTAATCAACGACTGAAATGGTTTGAGGATAATGGCAAGTTTTTAGAGGCGCAAAGGCTGAGCCAGCGTACCAAATATGATTTGGAAATGCTGAAGGAAACTGGTTTTGTGAAAGGGATTGAGAATTATTCGCGCTATTTGACCGACCGAGAACCTGGCGAGCAGCCTGCGACTTTGATTGATTATTTTCCGGACGATTGGCTGCTTTTGGTTGACGAATCACATATGACATTGCCGCAAGTTCGGGGAATGTACAACGGTGATCGCGCCCGTAAGGAAGTTTTGGTTGAGCATGGTTTTCGTCTTCCAAGCGCATTGGACAATCGTCCACTTCGATTTGACGAGTTCAATCAGCATATTCATCAGGCAATTTATGTTTCCGCCACGCCGGGAGATTATGAACTTTCTCACTCGCCAAAGCCAGCTGAGCAGCTTATTCGACCGACTGGGTTGCTTGATCCGCCGATTGAAGTTCGACCGACCGACGGGCAGGTTGATGATTTGATGGAGGAAATTCGCCAGACGATTGTGAAAGGTCATCGCGTGTTGGTGACGACACTAACCAAGCGAATGGCGGAGGATTTGAGTGCTTATTTGACGGAAAACGGCGTGAGGACGGCGTATTTGCATAGCGAAATTGATACGCTGGAGCGTGGCGATATTCTGAAAGATTTGCGACTTGGGACGTATGATGTGCTGGTTGGAATTAATTTATTGCGCGAAGGTCTGGACCTTCCAGAAGTCAGTTTGGTGGCAATTATGGACGCCGATAAGGAAGGTTTCTTGCGTAGTGAGCAGGCTTTGATTCAGACGATTGGGCGAGCGGCGCGGCACGTTGATGGGCGAGTTATTATGTACGGCGACAATGTTACGGATAGCATGCGTCGAGCAATTGACGAAACGAATCGACGTCGAGCGATCCAGCAGAAATATAACGAAGAGCATAATATTACGCCACAAACTATTCAGAAGAAAATTGACGATGGTTTGCGCTCGATTATTCCGCAAAAAGAGTCTGATAAAAAGCCAAAGCTTAACCTGAAGAAAATTCCAAAAGACGAATATCCGGCTTTGATTAAAGATCTGACGGCGCAAATGGAATTGCATAGTGCTAATCTGGAATTTGAAAAAGCGGCAGAACTGCGTGACTTAATTGCAGAAATTCGCCATACAATGTAGAATAAAAATATTATTAGATTAGGAGGGATTATGGCAACAAAAGAACAGCCACAGCCAACAAACGTCGCGCAACCAGAAATGCCGATGCAACCAAATGCTTACCAAGCATATCCACAATACGCATATGAAGACCCAAATAAGGGCAAAGCAAAGATGCTAACTTTGGAATACGCTTTAGCAATGGGTTCGGCAATTGTTTCAATCATGTTGCTGATTGACATCATAACTAAGGTGTTTGGTTTGTGGACGAACTCAACATCAATGTTATTAAGAAGTGTCGGCGGATTTTTCGCGCCATCGATGGTAACTCAGGGAACGGGAATTGTTGCAGCGTCAGTATTTGCTGTGCTTTTGGCTGTATTGTCACTAGTTCTATTCTCTCGCGTATCAAAAGCTGTTCCGGAGCGTGAAGGCTACACAAAGCGAACAGCTTACAAATTGGTAACTTACGGCGGTTTGGCGGTTTTGATTATTCCAGCTGTCGACTTGGTTGCTCGATTAGTAAGCATTTTGATCAACTCATTGCTATTTATCGGCGTTGGTGACGGCGGCGAATTCTATAAGAGCTTGTACTTGGGTGAATTCTTGCCATACGCATTAGCTCTTGCAATTGTTGCTACTAGCGCTTACTTCATTTGCCAAATTGTCAAGGGTCGCAACATGTCAAAGGCTTTGTCTTTGATGTTGATTGTGGCTTCTTCTGTCGTATTATTGACTGGCGCCATCACAATCGCTGTTAAAGCACACGACACGGGTAGCTCAGTAAAGACTATTCCATCAGATTACAGTCGCTACAAGAACTACCAAGATTACTCAATGTAATAAAACTTGGAAAAATAAAGTCGCTCACTTTGATGGGCGGCTTTTTTTAGTGGTATAATATTGATATGATAACTATTTCTACCAGCGATATTCAGCACTTGGCGAGTTTGAGTAGTCTAGCATTGACTGATGACGAAACCGATGGACTGCGCCAAGATTTGGAAAATATAATTGGCTATATTGAGCAGTTGGGCGAGCTTGACGTGTCGGGTGTTGAGCCGACTTATCAAGTTACGGGACTGAGCAATGTTTGGCGCGAAGATGAAGTTCAGGCGGGGATTCTTGTTGAGAAATTGCTTGATTTGGCGCCAGAAAAACAGAATAATCAAGTGAAAGTTCCGCAGGTATTGTAATGAGTAAGATTAGTGATTTTATTGGCAAGAGCGCGGTCGAGAACGTAAAAGAAGCATTGCGACGAGCGCGTGAAATTGAGGAATACAATGCGCTGCTTAGCTTGACAGAAGAGCGTGCGCTGGAGCGAGCAGAAAAAGTTGATGCTGGCGAGATTTCTGGACGATTGGCGGGCGTGCCATTTGTTGTGAAGGATAATTTTTTGGCGTTTGGTGCGCCAACAACTGCCGCTTCAAAAATGCTAGAAAACTTTAATGCGCCATTACAGGCGACGGCTGTTGAGAAATTGGAAGCGGAAGGTGCGATTTGCATCGGTAAGGCAAACTTGGATGCTTTTGCGCACGGCGGTTCGACGGAAAACTCGGCATTTGGCCCAACGAAGAACGCTGCAGATGAAACGCGAGTTGCTGGTGGATCATCTGGTGGATCGGCGGTAGTTACGGCGCTCGACGTGGTTCCGTTTGCGCTTGGCACAGACACCGGTGGTTCGATTCGTCAGCCAGCCAGCTTTAACGGAGTGGTTGGAATTAAGCCGACTTACGGGGCGGTTAGTCGTTATGGCGTAGTGGCGATGGCATCAAGCACGGACACAATTGGCTGTTTTGCTACGAATGCTGAAGACGCGGATTTGGTGATGGAGATTATGGCTGGTCGCGATGATAAAGATATGACGACTTTGCCTGATTTTTGGAATAATCAGCCAGAATTCGCAAAGAAAAAAATAGGTCTGGTCAAGCAGTGTATGACCGACGACGTGGACGCGGAAGTTCGCCAAAAAACGCTTGATTATGCAGAGAAATTGAAGCAGCTTGGTTACGAAATTGAAGAAGTAGATTTGAGTATGATGAAACATTCCCTGGCGATGTATTACATAATTGTGCCAGCAGAATTGTCCTCAAATTTGGCGAGATATGACGGCGTGCGATATGGCCATCGAGCAGCGGAAGTAAAGACTTTAGCGGAGCTTTACGGTCGCAGTCGAAATGAAGGTTTCATGACCGAGAATAAGCGACGAATTATGATAGGAAGTTTTGTATTGTCAAGCGGATTTTTCGATGCTTATTATATGCAGGCTCAAAAAGCCAGGACACTGTTGATTGACGAATTTAAGAAGTTATTTACCGAATATGATGCTCTATTGATGCCGGTTGCGCCGACTCCTGCGTTTAAGATTGGGGAGAATGCTAGCGACCCGATAAAAATGTATTTGGCGGACATTATGACTGTGCCAGCAAGTTTGGCTGGACTTCCTGCGGTTGCCGCGCCAGCTGGAAATAGCGATGAAGGATTGCCAATTGGCGTGCAGCTTATCGGCGATTATAAGTCGGACAAGAACTTGCTGAAGCTGGTTTCGGAAGTGGAGAAGATTTGATGGACGGATTGATAGTCGCGATAGTTGTTGCGGCGTTGATTATCGGCGCCTTGCTGATGATTTTCATTCAATTGACTTCTCGTGGTCGCGGTCAAATTGACAAAGAAATGTATCAGAGGGTTTGGCGGCAAATTTTGCGCAATGTCGAAACCAGAAAATCGGAAAGTATGCAGATGGCGATAATGAAGGCGGACAAGTTGCTGGACAAAGCTATGCGCGACTGCGGCGTGGCTGGCGAAACGATGGGCGAACGTATGAAATCTCGCAAGGGATATTGGAGCGATGAAAATGGGCTTTGGGCGGCGCATAAATTGCGTAATCAAATTGCCCACGAAACTAGCGTAACGGTAACGGCGCAGAGTTTTCGTCGAGCTATGGCGAGTTTTGAACAGGCATTAAAAGATTTGGGAGCATTATAATGAGTGTATATGACGATTATGAAATGACAATTGGTATCGAATGCCACGTTCAGCTGGCGACGAAAACCAAGCTATTTAGCCCAGCTGATAATGACGCTCGCGATGCTGAGCCGAATAGCAAGACGCATCAGATCGACTTTGGCTTGCCGGGGATGTTGCCGGTTTTGAACAAGCACGCCGTTGAGTTGGCGGTTCGTGCTGGAAAAGCCCTGAATTCGCCGATTGCGCACGTTAGCCGATTTGATCGAAAACATTATTTTTATCCAGATTTACCAAAGGGCTATCAGACTTCACAGATGTATAATCCGATTATTTTGGCTGGATATGTCGATGCGCCATTGGAAGATGGTTCTTTGAAACGCGTGCGAATTGACCATGCTCACATGGAGGAAGATGCTGGTAAATTGACGCATCACGACGGCTATTCGTTAGTCGATCTTAACCGCGCTGGCACGCCGCTGATTGAGATTGTCTCTGAGCCAGATATGCATTCGGCTGAAGAGGCTAAAGCTTACGTTTCGGAACTTCATAAATTGATGGTTTACGCGGGTGTGACTTACGGTAATTTGTATCACGGAAATATGCGATTTGACGTTAATATTTCAGTAGCAAAGAAGGGTGCGACAGAGCTTGGAAAGCGCGCAGAAATTAAGAATCTCAATTCCTTCCGCAGCGTTGAAAGGGCCGCTGAGTACGAGTTCAAGCGCCAAGTCGATGTTTTGGAACGTGGCGAAGAAGTTGTTCAGGAAACCAGAGGCTGGAATGATGACAAGCAGATAACTATTTCTCAGAGGTCAAAGGAGGACGCTCAGGATTATCGTTATATGCCAGACCCAGATATTCCGCCAGTCGTGTTGACTGACGAGGTGATTGCTGAAATTCAGTCCAAAGTGCCGATGCTTCCTGGTGAATATAGGGAAAAATGGAGCGCGCTAAACTTGGATAAATCTGTTATCAATTCGCTTTTGTCTAATCAGGATTATGCCCAGATTACATTGGAAGTTCAGGAAAAGTCGAGCGAGGCTTCCGCTAAGCGAGTCGCGCATTGGTTTGCGAGCGCATTGACGGCTTCTGACGAAAGTAACGCGCAAACGGACAATGAATCTACACGCGTGGCAGTTGACGATTTAATAGAATTGGCTGAAATGACAGAGAAGTCTGAAGTTTCCAGCACGAACGCGAAGGAGTTATTCAATGAGCTTCTGGCTGGCGCAAAAAATCCGCGTAAGCTTGCCGAAGAGAAGAATTTGTTGCAGGTTTCTGATGAATCGGCGATTGCTGCAATCATTGACGAAGTTCTGAACGATCCAGCTTCGGCGGCTTCAATTGCAGATATTAAGGCTGGAAAAGATAAGGCTATCGGCTATTTGGTTGGGCAAGTCATGAAGAAGTCTAAGGGTCAAGCTAACCCAAGCCTTGCACAAAAGCTGATTCGCGAAAGACTTTAGAATTGCTGAAATAATAGGGAATAGGAGCTGAAATATGAGAAAACCAACTAAAGCTATCATCGCCGCTGCCGGTTTTGGTACGCGATTTTTGCCGCAAACCAAAGCCATGCCAAAGGAGATGTTGCCGCTGATTGATAAGCCGATTATTCAATACGTCGTTGAGGAATTAGTTGAGGCTGGTATTAAAGATATCATTATTATCGGTAGCGCAAATAAGCGAGCAATCGAGGACCATTTTGACGAGCCGAATGAGGAGCTTTTGGCTAATTTGCGCGCTGGCGGTCCTAAAAAACAACCGTTCATTGACGCGGTGCAGAATTTGGCTGAGATGGCGAACTTTATTTATATTCGCCAAAAAGGTCCGTACGGCAACGCAACGCCTTTGGCTTGCGCCTCACATTTGATTCATCATGATGAACCTGTGATTTACACATTTGCAGACGACTTTATTGCGGCTAGCCCAAGCCGTTTCAAGCAGATGATCGAGGCGTCAGAAAGCTTAGATGGAGCGGTTCTGTCGTGTAAGAAAATCACCGATGACACGGAATTTGATCGTTATGGAGTTATCAATGGTCAAGGAGTGAAAGACGGCGTTATAAAAATGACGAATATCGTTGAAAAGCCGGGCAAGGAGAACGCGCCTTCTGATTTGGCTAGCGTCAGCAGCTATTTGCTTCCGGGCGAGATTTTCGGCTATCTAGACAAAGCCAAGGAAGAATTTGACGGCAATGGCGAGTTTACAATTCAGCCAATTATGCAGCAAATGATTGACGACGGATTTGATTTTTACGGCGTGGAGATTACGAACGGCACTTATTACGATACTGGCGACAAATTGGAATATCTAAAAACGGTGATCGACTTTGGGTTGCGTGATCCTAACTTCGGTGATAAATTGCGCGCCCATCTGGCGGATCGCCTAAAATAATGTATAATAAATAGCATGAACGGATTGCTTATTATATTAGTGATTTTGATGGTGATTTTTGTCATCATGATGATCGCTATGACAATTTCTATCATCAAATTAACGCGTCAAATTCGCCAAACTCAGCAGAACGTGGAGGCGATAAGCCAGAGAATTGCTAACTTAAATGGAATTGTAAGTACGGTTTCAATTGGCGTGGAGCTAGCCAAAAGCTTCGCTTCAAAAAGTGGATTTTTCTCGAAATTTTTCTCAAAGAAGAAGGCAAAAAAGAGTGAAAAAGTCAGCCAAAGAACAGCCAAATAAGCTAGCAAAAAAAGTAGTTCGTGATAACGAAAACGATGCTCGGCGGGCGATTTTGGAGGATTTGTTTTTTGATTTTCATAAATCTCGCCACCAGGTTTACTGGGTGAATTTTGTTCGCGGAATTTTCTTTGGCCTTGGAAGTGCTTTGGGTGCGACGTTATTGATTGCGATATTGATTTGGATTTTGGGGCAATTTGCCGATATTTTCCCGCCGTTGGCTGATTTTATCAACCACTTAATTGAGACAATGCAACGCCGTCAATAGCGTGCTATAATTGTTATTAATGACTGAGGGGACAAGCGAACAATCATCGTCGGCGGCTTTGAAGCCGTCGGATTTCGTGCATCTTCATAATCACACTTTTCACTCGGTGCTGGACGGATTGACTAAGATTCATGACTTGGTCGATAAGGTTAAGGAGCTCGGAATGGAGGCTGCTGCCGTAACTGATCACGGCACGATGAGTGGTATTTTGGACTATTACAAGACCGCCAAAAAAGCGGGAATTAAGCCGATTATCGGAATTGAAACTTATGTGGCAACTCGTTCGCGATTTGACCGCGATCCGGGCAAGGATAAGCAGCGTTTTCACTTGACCGTGCTAGCGATGAACAACACGGGCTTCCATAATTTGATGAAGTTGTCGACGCGCGCCAATCTGGAGGGAATGTATTATAAGCCGCGAATTGACCATGATTTGCTGGAGGAATTGAACGAGGGATTGATTGTTCTGAGCGGTTGTGCGAGTGGTGAAATTGGCGTGGCGCTGAAAGAAGATGATTATGATCGCGCTCGTGATATTGCCAAGTGGTATAAGTCAATTTTTGGCGATCGTTATTATTTGGAGCTACAGGACCACGGACATCCGAAGTCGAACACGCACTGGGACGTGCAGACGAAGATCAACGAGGGCTTGATTAAGCTTTCAAAAGAGCTTGATATTGAAATGGTGGTGACTTGTGATGGTCACTATTTAACGCACGAATATCAAGACGCGCACGAGATTCTGCTTTGCGTTGGGACGGGCTCGTATCTCAGTGATGAAAAGCGAATGAGCTTGAAGGATTTTGAGCTTCATTTGACGGATCCGCGCGATATTATTGACCACTGGGGAGAGGAATTTCCTGAAGTTATTCGCAACACGAAAAAAATAGCTGATCGCTGTGACGTTGAGATTGAGCTTGGGCGAATTCTTATTCCAAAATATCCATTGCCAGACGGCGAGAATGAACATTCGTATCTGCTTAGATTGACATATCAAGGTTTGTTGCAACGTTACAATGGAGCTTCGAAGGAGGAGGCTGAGAAATTAGACCCTGACGAAATTATTCCGAAGTTGTCTGATGAGGTTCGTGAGCGCGCTAAGATGGAGCTTGGCGTGATGGGAAATATGGGCTATGAAGGTTATTTCTTGATTGTCCAGGATTTTATCAACTGGGGAAAATCTCAAGGAATTGTTTTTGGTCCAGGGCGTGGTAGTGCGGCTGGCTCGATTGTTGCGTATGCATTGAATATTACAGACCTTGATCCTCTAAAATACGGTTTGCTATTTGAGCGATTCCTTAATCCTGATCGTATTTCTATGCCCGATATTGACGTCGATATTCAAGATACGCGTCGTGACGAAGTGATTGAATATTGTGCAAAAAAATATGGTGAGGATCACGTCAGTAATATCGCAACGTTCGGTAAGATGTTTGGTCGTATGGCAGTGCGTGATGTTGCCAGGGTTTTGGAAGTCCCGTACGCTGAGAGCGACCGCTTAGCGAAGCTAGTTCCGCCGCCAAGCCAGGGGCGTCATATTCCGTTGTCTGTGAGTATTAAAGAGGATGCGGACCTTCGGAATGAATATGAAAATAATCCGACTGCGAAGGAAGTTTTGGATTATGCAATTCAGCTGGAAGGGACGATTCGTAGTCACGGCGTTCATGCTTGTGGTGTGGTGATCGCGCCAGATACGTTGGCTAACTATATTCCGCTTGAAATGGCGCAAAAGGGTGTGGTGGCAACTCAGTTTCCGATGGGCGAGGTTGAAGAACTGGGCCTATTGAAGATGGACTTCTTGGGGCTTTCGAACCTCACGATTATTAATAACGCCATGAGGATTATCCGAAAAGCTTATAAGAAAGAAATTAATCTTTCGGAGCTACCGCTTGACGACGAGAAGACCTATGAGCTATTTCAGCGTGGCGATACAACTGGCGTATTCCAGTTGGAATCGGCGGGAATGAAGCGATATTTGCGTGGACTGAAGCCGACTACGTTTGAAGATATTATTGCTATGGTGGCTCTTTATCGTCCGGGTCCGATGCAGTTTATTGACAGCTTTATTAGGCGTAAACACGGCGAGGAAGAAATAACTTATTTGCATTCTGGAATGAAAAACTCGCTGAAAAATACTTACGGAATTTTGGTCTATCAGGAGCAATTTATGCAGATTTCTAAGGAATGGTGTGGATTTACTGGCGGTCAGGCCGACACATTGCGTAAGGCTGTTGGTAAGAAAAAAATTGACTTGATGAAAAAGGTCAAGCCTGAATTCGTCGAGGGCGCGGTTAAAGTTGGTGGCGCAACTAAGGAAATTGCGGAAACTTTCTGGACTCAGCTGGAAGAATTCGCCAACTATTGTTTCAATAAGTCGCACGCCGCTTGTTATGGTTTGATTGCTTATTGGACGGCTTATTTGAAAGCGCATTATCCGGACGCGTTTATGGCGGCGCTTATGACTAGCGACCATGACGACACTGATCGTTTGGCAATTGAAATCACCGAATGTAAGCACATGGGAATTAGCGTGTTGAGTCCTGACGTAAACGAATCGTTCGTTGAGTTTGCTGTGGTACCGAATGAGAATAAGATTCGTTTTGGAATGTCGGCGGTGAAGGGCGTTGGTGTTGGCGCGGTCGAGGAAGTTCTGCGGGCGCGCGAAGATGGGCCGTTTACGTCGGTTGAGGATTTTGCTAGGCGCGTTTCAACCAGCAAATTCAACAGAAAAGCTTGGGAATCGCTTATTAAATCTGGTGCATTCGATGATATGGGCGATCGATCTGATTTGCTATTCAATCTGGATTCCATTACGTCATTTGCGTCCAAGCTCCAAAAAGAAGCCGCCAGTGGGCAGACCAATTTGTTTGGAATGTTGGGTGGCGATGATGCGGCGAGTGTCCAATCGACTCTTCATCTCCAGAAGGCTCCTGTGAAACACGACGATAAAGAGCGCTTGATGTGGGAGCGAGAATTGTTGGGGTTGTATATCTCGGCGCATCCGCTTGATAGGTATGAAACGTATTTGAGTGAACAAACTCAACCATTGACGCAATTAGTTCCCGAGTACGACAGTCGAATGATGACGGTCGGGGGAATTATTAGCACTGTCCGTACAATTGTCACAAAAAGCGGTTCGAAAATGGCGTTCGTGGGGATTGAGGACAAGTTCGGCGAGGGCGAGATAATCGTCTTTCCAAATCTGTATGAGAAAGTTGGCGCCAAGCTGGTTCAGGACGCAGTGATTCGAGTTTCTGGTAAAAATTCAGCGCGAGATCGTGACGGAAATTTGGGCAATGAAAGTAAACTAATTGCCGATGATATTATTGTGATTACGGATAACGATATCAATGGCTATGAGTCGACTGGTCGTAAAATGGATGCGCCAAAAATTAGCTCTGCTGTAAAAAAAGAGCGCCGTGAAGCTTATCGTAACCAGAAGAATGGAACTTCTCCGAAGTCTGCCGTAAAGAGTGACGCCGCCAAACCGCAGCCAAAAACTCATTCGGCGCCTGTTAATGTTGCGCCAGAAATTCCCGCTTCAAAGTTATTTGTGTATATTAAAGATCCGAATGATCATTCGCGGTTAGTGAAAATGAAGTCTGTTTGCGGTGAGAATGCTGGCACGACTGACGTGGTTTTGGTGCTGGGCGAGAAAGAAAAATCAGCCATGCGCCTGCCGTTTAAGGTGGATGCTAATGACAATTTATTAAGCCAATTAAAAAACACTCTGGGTGAAGAGTGTGTAGTTCTAAAGTGATAGTTAGCCCGCTGACAGAGGCCTAGCCGGAGCTGGTTGCTCTACGGCGGGCTAACTATATACTGTCAGCGGGACTTGTCCCTCTTGAGTAAGCTCTGTTTCTCGTTAGATAGAGATAGAAGACGACTTGTCGTCTGATTCGTGTAGCTTGCGTAGGCAAGCTACCGCTACATACAGACTACCTAACTGGAGTGCTCCTAACGTCAAGTTGACGCCAAGGCTGTTCATCATGGGCCCATACTGGGCCCAAAAATAAAAATATTCAGCTAAGATAAGAACTAAGGCCGCTAGGCCTAAGTTTAGCTTATCGCCCTTGTTGAAAAGATGATCAATCTTTTCCGCAAGGGATACTAGCTGAGACGATAAGCAGATCAACGATAGTTGAACTGTGATAGCGAGAACGAACATCGTGCCGCACCCCTTTCCATCTAGGACTATAAAGGGCTGCTTTTGCGGAATAATTCCCAACAAAAGCCATATATAAATCTACAATATTTATTTAATAAAGTCAAGCGGCGTGATAAAAATAAATTACCTTCAAATGAAAATAGCCCGCCAAGAGAGCTCTGGTCAAGACCGAGAGTGTCAAGGCGAGCTATTTTCTGACAGGGAAGATTAGTCCAAATAGCGCAATTCCCGTTGCGACCGACACATTGAATGATTCTTTTTGTCCAAACATCGGGATTTCTACAGTGAAATCGCAGTTATCCAAAAGTTCTGGCGTGATTCCGTGGACTTCTTCTCCAAGTAACAGCGCAAATTTTTCAGGCGGCTGAAATTCTGATAACATCACGCTGTCTTTTGATTGCTCAAGCGCGATGATTGGCAAGTTTTCTGTTTGCTGATTTTCTTTAATCCAATCATTGATATCCTCGTAAAACTCAAACGGCACCAAACTTTCCGCACCTAAGGCTGTTTTATGAATTTGGCTGGTGATTTTCTCGCGAATATGCGGCAGGCGGGGATCTTCAGATCGAATTTCTCCATCGACAAGCGCGCAAGCAGGCGCCTTGCTACATAAACTCAAATCTGGATACGGCGTGTAACCACTAAGAATAATCTTCTTCACGCCAAATCCCTCAGCCGTGCGGAAAATTGCCCCAACGTTATGTGTTGAGCGAATATTGTGAACTAACAGCGTGATTCCTGGGTGCATATGACTATTATAACACTCGTCAAACCGTAAGCTTTTTGCTATAATTTCCATATGGACGAAGATAAAATTCAGGCGCGCCGCCGCGAACAAGATGAGGAGGCTACTCGTCGACGAGCGTCAATTTTAGGACTTCAATATCTTGACGGGCGGGAATTTGAAGAGACTTTACCCTTGCTTAAGGATGTTTTAACGGTAGAAGAGATGTATAAGGGGCGGCTGGTTCCGCTGGCTTTTAATGAGGAAGATCAGTCTTATCGATTTGGTGTTACGTCACAAACCTCTGAGTCGTTGATGAAGCGGATGCGAGATCAATATGTTGAAAATGGCAAGCGAATTTTCTTCTTCTTAATTTCTGGTTCGGCGTTCCGGTCAATTATGCTTAGGTTTGATCCGCCAAAAAAAGTGATTTACGATAATATCGAAATTGCTAAGGAGGGTGATAGCGATACTCTGGCACAGGTTACTCAGACTTTGGCTTCCGTCGGCACAAATGACGTGTTTAATTATTTGATTGACCAAGCGGATTTGTTGGGTGCGTCAGACATTCACATTGAAAATCAGCGTGAGTCGATTCGAATTCGTATGCGTGTTGACGGAGCTCTACATACGGTGGCGGAACTTAGCAGAGATAGATATCGAGTGATTATGGCGACTTTGGCATCGCGTGCGAATATTTCTACCGCTTCCAGAGAGCCTCAGTCTGGACATATGCAGCAGGAAATTCATAGAGACGGCGCATCGCATGTGCTGAATTTGCGTGTGGAAGCCGTGATGACGGTGTATGGCTTAGACTTGGTGCTTCGATTATTCAATTTCGATGAGTCGATGTTGAACTTGGATCTATTGAACATTTCAAAGAAAGAGCGCGAGCAAATTGACGAAGTTATTTCTCATCCGCGAGGGATGTTGTTGATGGTTGGTCCAACTGGTTCGGGAAAGTCTACGACGTTATATAGCATTCTTAATGCCCTTAATACGCCAGATCGAAAGATTATTACACTGGAAGATCCTGTAGAAAATACGATTCCTGGGATTGCTCAGATTCCAATTGATACGACAAATGGACAGAGGTTTGCTGACGGTTTGCGCAGTGTTTTGCGTCTTGACCCAGATGTGGTGATGGTTGGTGAGATTCGTGACAATGAAACTGCGAAGACTGCAATTCAGGCTTCAATTACGGGACACTTGGTACTGTCTAGCTTTCACGCCAATTCGACTGCGGCGGCGTTTAGTCGTATGATCGATATGATTGGACAAAACCCGATTTTTAGCTCGGCGGTTCGGCTGGTGATTGCTCAGCGACTGGTGAGGAGATTGTGGGATGATAGCAAGGAAGAATATGAGCCAGATGAGGCGACTCGCAAGTGGGTGAAAGAAGTCTTGAAGGATTTGCCGGAGAACGTTGATTGCCCAGACCTTGATGCATTTAAGCTTTGGCGTGCGGTGCCGACGGATGACGTTCCGTTTGGCTACAAGGGGCGAATTCCAGTAATGGAGCAGCTGATCGTGAGCGAGAATATTCAGAAATTCTTGCGCGGCGATGTTGAGGACGTCCACACGGAAGCGATTGAGAAGGCTGCAAAAGAAGATGGCATGGTGACGCTACTCCAGGCTGGCGTGTTGGCGGCTCTTCGTGGTGAAACGACACTAGAAGAAGTCAATAGAGTAATATAATTGACTTTATATCCATAAACTGATAAAATATTAGTTTATGAGCGAAAGACAACGGGATGGCTATGTTGTTAAAGATAAACTATCTCATACAGAGGATCTTAATAAAAACTACATAAGTCAAATTATAGATTATGTAAAGCTTATTATTAAGCATGTACCGTTTCTTGTTGAAGGTGAGGAGTTGCGCGGTGAATATCAAGAATCTTATGGGAAGGTTCTTGGGTTGTTTCAGCAAATTGAGGAGGAGTATAACGGGCTTTCAGATTGCATAGAGATAGATTTTGATATAGAGGAAGTCAAAGAATCATTAACAAGTATATTTAATGGAGCATACGAGAAATTTATAAGGGAAAATCTTAGTGTAGTTTTTCCCGAAAAGCTGGCGGAAGTGAATATTCCAGAATTTTGCCAAGCTGAAGAGTATGCTATTCCCGACGTAAGACGATGGCAACACGCTAATAAAATTAGTCCTGAACTTGCAGATCGTGAATATATGGACTTTATCGCAGAGGCAAGGGAGGCTGTGACTAATAGCCTTACTAAGGATGGGGCTTTTGGTTTACCTGATGATTTTATAATTACTAGACCTGAATACATTACAGGTAATGATGGCAAGATGAAGTTGAGTAGTTTGCTGGAAGACTTTGAGCGTCGGAAACTTAAAGAGGTTGAAGATGAGGAATGTAAAGGTATTAATCCTAAGGGTGATTTAAAATTTGCCAACAGAGTTCTTAAGTTTATAAAATCCATAGAATTGCCAAGCGAAGAGAAACTAGCCAAGCAGTATAAAGAAGCGACAATTAAGGAAAACATTCCAGTGGTTCGTAGCCTTGCTGAATCTATGGCTAAAGAGTGTCTGAGTGGGGCTTTAGACAACGCCCTGAAGGTGCTTTCGGAGAAATTGAATGGCTATGAAGCGGCACCTAAAATCGCTGCTGAATCTTTGAACGAGGCGAGGAAGAGAAAGAGAAATAAGCAATCACGCCAGGGAAATTGCGAGGTGAGTGATCAGGATGTTCAGGCGGTGGAGGTTAACTTGAAGGTCGGGGATTATATAGAGCTTAGTCACGAAACATTTCCGTGGTTAGATGATGAAATGGCTAAGGTTTTATATATTAAGAGAAGCGGTAATGATGTTACGATAGTAGTCGATGCTCGTACTGAAGCAGCCAAGAGAATTGAACACAGAATGTCTGGCTATGAGACTAAGAAAAAGCAGAAGAGTATTTTGCCCAGTCTTTATAATAAATTAAAATTAGCGGCAGAAATTGTTGCAACGTCAGATTCTGGATTACGTGATTCTTGGACGACCTTAAGGCATCGAGACAAAAATAAGTACCCTTTTAATATCCTTAGCTGGAAAGCTCAAACACCTGACGCACTAAGGATGTATGTGTCGCACATCGCTGCGGACAAGGTGGATGATGAGTCTGTGAGAAAGATACTAGAAGAGAACGGTGTAACTCATTTATTAATGCTTTTGGGTGCTTGCGACAAAAATAACCAGGAAGAGTTATTGTCAGTATTTACTGGGCGGACTAGGCGCATTGAGGCAGCTGACGGTGCTGGTGCTTAGGCTTATCTAATGACATTCGCAACAGCCTCAACAATACCCTCGTCAAACGCGGTTGGGACGACTTTATCAACGGTTGGATTTTCGACCAAGTTAGCTAGCGCTTCAGCAGCCGCCAATTTGTGCTGATCGGTGATTTTCTTAACTCCGTGATCTAATGCGCCGCGGAAAATTCCAGGGAAGGCCAGGGAGTTGTTGACCTGGTTTGGAAAGTCGCTACGACCCGTGCCGATGATTGCGACGCCGGCTTGTTTGGCGACATCTGGCATAATTTCTGGAACAGGATTTGCTAGTGCGAATACGATTGGATCTTTCGCCATTTTTTGGACTAATTCTGGAGTGAGGAGTCCTGCGCGCGATACGCCGATGAACACGTCTGCGTCGGTGATGGCGTCTTCAATTGAGCCAGATTGTGATGCGTCGACGTATTCCAATAGCGCGGTTTTTTCAGCGTTCAAATCTGTGCGTGATTTTCCGACAATTCCTCGACTATCCACCGCTACGATGTTTTTTGCCCCGTAAAGATTTAACAATTTGATGATTGCTGTGCCAGCTGCGCCTGCGCCGATGACTACGAATTTGCAATCCGCCAGGTTTCGCCCTGTCAATTTGGCGGCGTTAATTAAGCCTGCCAACACAACGACAGCCGTGCCGTGTTGATCGTCGTGGAAGACTGGAATATCTAATTCTGCCTTCAATCGTTCTTCAATTTCAAAGCATTTTGGTGCGGCGATATCTTCGAGGTTGATGGCTCCGAAACTTGGCGCGATGGCTTTAATGGTGGCAATGATTTCTTCTGGCTCGTGAACGTCTAGCACAATTGGCACGGCGTCGACATCGGCAAAATGCTTAAACAGCAAAGCTTTTCCTTCCATAACTGGCATGGCGGCTTTTGGTCCCAAATTGCCTAAGCCTAAAATTGCTGAGCCGTCTGAGATTACGGCGACTAGATTGTTTGTCCAAGTGTATTTTGGTAAATCGGCTGGATTTTCGGCAATTGCTTGGCTGACTGCGCCGACGCCAGGGCTGTAATAAGCGCTAAGTTTATCGCGATTAAGCTCCTCTTTATCTCTGAGGCTGGTCGTAATTTTACCTTTGTATTTTTCGTGTAGTTCGAGTGCTAATTTATTGTAATCCATAACTATATTATACTCCAATTTTATTTAATTGATATTTCTTCAGATTTGTGTTATTATCTTATGTAATTGTACGAGAGTTAAATATTCGAGCCTTGTTTGATGTGGAGCCGCAGAGGTACAACTGCGTGGCCAGTCGGAGCGAGTTCGGAAGATAGGAAAAATTATGAGTTTTGAGTTAATCAACAAAATCAACCAAGCACAAAAAAAGCAAGCAGTTGTCGATGCTCGCAGCGGTGACACAGTTCGCGTTTACCAGAAAATTAAGGAAGGCAACAAAGAGCGTATTCAGATGTTCGAGGGTGTTGTCATCCGCACCGATAATAAAAAATCACACACATCACGCATTACTGTTCGAAAAATCGCTTCAGGCGTTGGCGTTGAAAAGTCATTTTTGATGCACAGTCCACTGATTGAGAAGATTGAGATTGTTCGTCGCGCTAAGGTTCGCCGCAAGTTCTTAAGCTTCCTTCGCCAGCGTAGCGGTAAGTCAGCTCGCTTGACGGCTAAGAATTTTGATCGCGCTGCCGTTAATGACATTCATGACGCTAAGGCAGAAGCGGAAGCTGAACGCTTAAAGGAAGAGGCTGCTCAAGCCGCTGCTGCAAAGCAGGCTGAGAAAGATGCTGCTTAGGCTGAACTTGATGCTAAGGCTGCCGAGGTTACAGCTCGCCATAAAGACGCGTAATTGTCAATTGGTTAATCGTCAAAACCGTCTCTTAATTTGAGGCGGTTTTCTCATGTTATAATCTCAATATGGCAATATTTCATTATATATCCGTCCTTGTTCCGACGACTTTAGCTGTGGCGACGCCTTATGTTTTGAGAAGAAACGGATTTAACGGTGAGAAAAAATATCGCTGGCTACTTTACACAGCGTGTTTGTTGTTTTTCATATCTTGGTATTTGCCATCGCCGTTAATTGACGGGCAGGACACTAGTTTTACGACGCACTTTGTGGGTGGTGGGCTATTTACGGGACTATTCTGGGTGTATTTGGTTTCGTCGATGAAATGGCGAGCGCATTGGCTGGTGATGGCGTTTTCAGTATTTGCTTTAGTTTCGGCGTTGGGTTGCATTAACGAATTGGCGGAATTATTTATGGTCAAGGTGGGCTTGGCGAGCATAAAATTGGACGACACGAATTGGGATATTTTGGCAAATACATTGGGCGCGGCAACGATTTGGATTGGCTGGATGATTGCGGATTTTATGACGAAAAAGGGAAGATTGTCGGGTGATTCTGGGAATTGATGAAGTCGGGCGCGGCGCGTGGGCTGGGCCGTTAGTGATTGGCGCCGTAGTTTTGGGTGGTGCTGAAATTGAAGGGCTTGATGATAGTAAAAAATTGACCAAAAAACGACGTGAATTGCTCGATGAGGAAATTCGCGAGCAAGCGTCGGCTTGGGCGTTGGGTTGGGTTTCTGCTGAGGAGCTGGATGAAATAGGAATGAGCGAGGCGCTTAAACTGGCTACGCGGCGCGCAGTCAAAGAAATTCAAGCGAAATGTCGGAAAAACGGCTCGACGTTTGATGAGATTATTATTGATGGGACGGTCAATTTTTTGGCGGGTACACCGCTAGAAAAGTATGTAACAATTATAGCGAAAGCCGACGGTCTGATTCCGAGCGTCTCGGCGGCGTCGATTATTGCTAAGGTGGCTCGCGATAAGTTTATGGCGAAGCAGGATAATATTTATCCGGGATATGATTTTTCTTCACACGTTGGTTATGGGGTGGCGAAGCACCGAGCGGCTATTGATAATCTGGGCGTAACTCCGCTGCATAGGCTGAGTTTTGCGCCGTTGGCTAAATATGCTGGTGTTGAGTCGAATTCGCAAAATGCATCTGACGACGGAAAATCTAAAAACCAGCAAAAAGACACGACGCGTCAAATTGGCGATAAGGGTGAGCAAGCGGCGGCGGATTGGTTGGCGGGCGATGGTCATGAGATTATAGAACGGAATTGGCGGACGCGGTATTGTGAAATTGATATTGTTAGTAAAAAAGATAATGTTTTATATTTTACAGAGGTTAAATATCGTAAAAATGACAATTTCGGCGATGGCTTGGCGGCAATTACAAATAAAAAACAGCAGCAAATGCGTTTTTCTGCAGAGATGTTCATTGCCAAAAATGCGCAGTATGAAAGCTGTGATATGCAAATGCTGGCAATTTCTGTCGATGGAAATCCGCCCGTAGTTAAAGAGTGTGTAGCACTAGATTAGGGTATAAAAAATAGCCCCAGTTGGGACTTAATAACTTCAAGGGAAAATGGCAAACAGCTACTAAAATTACCGCGAAAATGTTCACAGCTTGCCACTTTTCCTGAAGGATTACTTCTCGTTATCCTAACTTAGAGGAATAAGAGCCGCCATCCATAGTAGAGCAGATCTTGCATCTTACGGTGCTCATAACGTGAGATGTACCCCATAGAATCTAGGGCAAACTGAATGGAATTCGAGGCAATACTCCGTAATTCCTCCACTTTCTGGTGGTATCCGGTGGCGTTTGCTAACCATGGAATTGCCATACTTAGAAAGATCGAACAGTCTACGATATTGTGCAGATTAGGAGTTCTTGCACGACGCGGCAGCGTGTCCGCTGCTGCGCCGATCGTGAAGATCGCACCACTGATGCGGTCTAGTGTAATAAGTCTGAGACTATCTTGCTCAATCCTTGGCATATGTTCCAGATCGTCTATGATTGCTGTGGCCTCTTTGAGAAGATCAAAACACTCCTCATAGAGCTTGGCCTCATATAGGCGTCCCTCTTTCTCGAAGAGCACTCCTTGTACGTATTTGCCGTCGTTCTCTTCGCGGAAAATCATGGTTCCTTTCCTATCTTCTCGCCCCCATGGAGGTTAAGTGGCTTTACCACAAGACGAGATTTCATTCCTCTTTGAAATTTTAAAAAAGGAATAGAAACTCGCCTTGTGTGTAGCTGTTTGTCAAAGTGCGCTTTCGGGCAAGGAATAAATCTCAACCTGTCAACAAAAGCTGTATTCATTTATATCACAAATAAAATAAAATGTCAATAGATTTTGCCAAAAATGCGCAGTATGAAAGCTGTGATATGCAAATTATGGCAATTTCTGTCGATGGAAATCCGCCCGTAGTTAAAGAGTGTGTGGTGTTGGAATAAATTGTTCGCTTTCGTCGTTTCCGACTCATCAGCATAGACACGCATCTATGGAGCGAACATGACAAGTGAGAGAGTCTCTAGCGGAGAGTCTACAGACTCGCCATGTTCGCCTAATCAACGCCTACCTCCAGGAGAAGTAGATGATTATACGGGAGTGCCCACGATCATTGTAGGGCGTGGGTTCGAACGGCCTGAAAGCGATTGAGCTGACGCACTCTTCCCTTTGCTGAAGAGCGCGTAGGAGTTTCTCAGCACACTCCTGGCTATCCGCAACAGCGGTTGTTGCCTGATAGCATATTATATTCACCAGAGAAGGCGGTTTCCCATCGTATACATATCGAAGTTCCACCTCCTTCGCGACATCTTGGCAGATGTCATCAATTGACTCCAAAAAGGCTGAGACCTCGGCATCGACCACGGCCTTCCGCCGCCTTTCACGTTCTTCGATGTATTCCTGTCGCCGCTTTTTAGTTTCATTATCAATGAAGCCAGCCATTGATCTTCTCTCTCCTCATCCGAGTGGACGCTCGTGCTAAAAAGCACTGATCGACGCCCGGATGGCGAACGATCTAAGATGAGGTTTCGGGATACTTCTTAAAATATCGCAAAATCTCATCTTAGTCTTATAGATTCTCTCAACTTGTCAAAGTGCGCTTTCGGACAAAATATTTGTTCTATCGACAAAAGCTGTATTCATTTATATCACTAATATAATAAAATGTCAATAGATTTTGCCAAAAATGTGGCATAATATATCACAGTGTTGCTTGCAAAGTAGAGAGCACGTCCGCCTTATCTCGCTCAATCAACTCGACGCGTGCTGATATTTCGGTAATTCCTAATTTTATCGTTCTGGTGAGGGCTGGAATATTTTCCATCGGCTCAAAGAATTGTCGGAAATCGTCAAGCTCATTAGACGTTAGTAGCGCTGTAGCTGCATAGCGAATGAAGTCATCATAGCTTTTATCTTCGCCAAACGTACCTTCGACCCACGCCCAGTTCTCCTTTAGCCAATTCCAAGCAATCTGGCGGCTTTCTCTGGTGCGAATCAAATACACAAACCAACGGCTGGCGTCTTGCGGGCGGATAATATTGGAATCTTTAATGTTGGCAAGAATTTTTTCTGCTGTTTCAGGGTTTTTAGTGGAAGTTAGTCCAATTGCAATATCATTCTGCAGGTCATTTGACGGCGTGTCCTTATATGCAGCAAAGAGATTTTCAATCATCTCTGGCGTCTCAAAATGTCTCACGTTTGCGCTGATAATTAAAGCTCGGATCTCTGTCGGTAAGTCTGCCAGTTTGTTGCTATCAAAACGCGTTTTTGCCTCGTTCAAAACTTCTTTATCTTCGCTATACATCATCAAACTTAAAGCCGTGGTGCGTCGTTCGCGGTCGTCGTCCGATTCGCCATCTTTTTCATCCCAGCCTAATTCCTCAAATGTGGCGCGCGCAAATTCTCCAGAAATTCGCTTTAATGAATCTCTGGCGGCGTCATTATCATCAACGAATTTTCGCAGTTCCGTCAAAGCGCCGGCCGCCATACCGAAGACTTTTTCGTTGGTCTCAGTTTTTAGCGACAATGCCAATGGAAGTAGTGACGCCGAGTTTTCAAATCCAGCGCGGGCGAGTATTGTCGCGTCCTGTAAGATACAAATCTTATCCAGGGTTGGCAACTCTGTAATGTTCTTCAATAAATATTCGCGAGAGGATTCGTCATATTTGGTGATGAAGTGGGCGCTTAAGCCACAGTTTAATTGCAATGGCTTTTCAATGGAAACGGTGGTTTCTTTTTGATTCAAGATTTTTACGTCAAGTGGCTGGTTTGCGAATAATGGAATCGGCCATAATGCGTCAGATGGTTGGTGCTCGCCGATGAAGAATCGTTCCTGACTTAAAATCGCGGTGTCGTGACTATTTGAAACTGATACGACAGGAAGGCCAGGTTGGGAAATCCAAGTGTTCATTAGATTGACAATTGGCTGACCGCTCGCCAACTCTAATTCTTGCCACAGGTCATTTCCGACAGTGTTTTTATACGCGAATTTTTCAAAATATGATTTAAGTCCAGCGCGAAATGCCTCTTCGCCAATAAGTTTTCTGACCATAACAAGCAGCCGCCCGCCCTTGGCATAAACAATTGCTGGGTCGAACAAAGTGCTGATTTCGTCTGGGTGATTGACGTCGGCTTGAACTGATTGAACGCCGTCCAAACTGTCTCTCCTGAGTGCGGCCGTTACTTCATTCGTGGCAAAATCTTCCCACATATGCCAATCCGACTGGAGCGCGTCAATTGCTACATATTCCATCATATTGGCGAAGCTTTCGTTGAGCCACAAGTCGTTCCACCACTGCATGGTAACTAAATTGCCAAACCATTGATGGCTGAGTTCGTGCGCGATAACCGTAGCAATGAAGCGCCTGGATGATTCTGGGGTTAATTCTGGGTCCGCAAGCAAACAGCTTTCGCGGTAAGTAATTAATCCCCAGTTTTCCATGGCACCAGAGGAGAAGTCGGGAAGAGCGACGTGGTCAGATTTTGGCAATGGATATTTGACGCCGAAATATTCGTCATAAAAATTGGCGGTCGCCAAAAAACATCAAGAAGTTATTTTGTTTATTGACGAGTTGCATTTGTTGGTTGGCGCTGGTTCGGCTGAAGGTTCGATGGATGCGGCGAATGTATTGAAGCCAGCGTTGTCGCGAGGCGAGGTGCGACTAATTGGTGCGACGACGTTTGATGAATATCGAAAACATATCGAAAAAGATGCCGCGTTGTCACGGCGCTTCCAATCTGTGACGGTCAATGAGCCGTCACCAGAAGAGGCGGTGGAGATGATGCGAGGATTGAGGGGAAAATTAGCCAAGCATCATCAAATTCAAATTCCTGACGAAATGTTGACCGAAGCGGTGGATTTGAGCCAGCGTTACGTGACGGAGCGATTTTTGCCAGATAAAGCGATTGATGTGATTGACGAGGCGGCGAGTTTATTGAAGTCTAGCTCGCCAATAAAATTATCGCGTAAGGATAAGTTGGCTCGCCAAATTAAGCGATTGGCTGGAAAAATTGACGCCGCGGTCGAGGCTGAAAATTACGAAAAGGCTGCAGAGTTTAAGATGCAAATGAGGCAATTAGAATTGCAAGCCGAAGCGCTGAAAGATGAAGCCAGTGATGAGCCAGTATTGACCGATGAATATTTGCGTCGAGCGGTTTCGGCAATGACGAATATTCCGATTGACAGATTATCGTTAAATCAGATGAAGGATTTAATCCGCCTGGAGAAGCGACTGAGCCAGAGTGTTCTTGGTCAGGATGAAGCGATTGAACAACTGGCGCGCGCGATTCGCCGCAATAAAGCTGGACTAAATCGTCAGAGTGGGCCGCTTGGGTCGTTTATCTTTCTGGGTCCGACTGGAGTTGGTAAGACGGAATTGGCGAGGGTTCTGGCGCGGGAAGTTTTTGGCGGCGAGGATAGCTTGGTTAAAATTGACATGAGCGAGTTTTCCGAGCGTCACACGGCTAGTCGGCTGGTTGGTGCGCCGGCTGGTTATGTTGGCTATGAGGACGGCGGGAAATTAACGGATAAAGTTCGTCGTCGACCATATAGCGTAGTGTTGTTCGATGAAATTGAAAAGGCGCATCCTGACGTTTTGAATTTGCTTTTGCAAATTCTGGAGGACGGCAAGTTAAGCGATTCTCACGGACGGACGGTGAGTTTTCGGCAGACGATTATTATCTTGACGAGCAACGTCGGCGCCGAGCAAATGATTCAAGATTCGGAGCTGGGATTTGGTGCGTCTGGGCAGAAAAAGTCGGCTAGCGAAACTCGTCACGAGAAAAATTCGCGTGCTGCTCTGCGTGAGCTTGAGGAGTTTTTGCGTCCAGAATTGATTGGCAGATTTGATAACGTGATTACATTTAAGCCGCTCTCTCGTTCGGTCGTGCGAAAGATTTTTGACAATCTCACGTCTGACTTGATCAAAGCTGTCGCTCAACATGAAATGACGCTTGATATTACTTCTTCGGCGAAGCGTTGGTTGATCGATCGGGGATTTGACGAGCAACGCGGCGTGCGAGTTTTAAGACGAACAATTCAGTCGGAGTTGGCGGATCCGCTGAGCGATGTTTTACTGTCTAATAAAGCAAAACCTGGCGACACGCTGGAGGCTAAAATTGATAATGATAAGGTGGTGATTAATGTCAATCGTGCGTAAAATATTCAGCGTTCTCACGCCGATAATTGTACTTTCTACTGCGGTTTTTGTGATGGCGAATCGTCAGCAAATCATTGATGAGATTACTCTGTGGCAATATAAGCCGAGTGCGGAAATTGTCGCTATTGCTGACCGCGTGAAAATGTCAGACACTGGCAGGAAAATGTTCTATGTTTCTAATCCGCAAATCAAATCAGCGAATGAGTTTAACGAAGATTGTCGGCGTGTAGAAAAGGGAAATGCGATTTTGGGTTGTTACAATCCGTCGTCTAGGGATATTTATATTTATAACGTGACCAATTCTGAGCTTGACGGCGTGAAGGAAGTGACGGCGGCGCATGAGATGTTGCACGCTGCTTGGGAAAGGTTGAGCGCGTCGGAGAAATCTCATTTGAGCGAGCTTTTGGAGCAGGCTTATAATAATGTGAAAAATAAGAAATTGTCCGAGCGAATGGAGTATTATGATCGTGCGCAACCTGGAACGAGAGCTAACGAGTTACATTCGATTTTGGGGACGGAATTTGCAGATTTGGGCGACGAGCTGGAAGAATATTATCGACGATATTTTACTGATAGATCCGAAGTTGTGAAATTGCACGCGCAATATCAAGAAAAATTTGAGTCCAGAGAAAATGAAGCACAGAAATTGAGTGAGTCGTTGAAGATTCGGAAGGAAAAATTGAACAGAGAATTATCGCAGTATTCAACTGATTTGGCGGGTTATAATAGTCGCGTGGCGGACTTTAATCGGCGAGCGGGCGTTAGTGGCGGATTCTTGTCGCAGAGTGATTTTTATAGTCAACGCCAAGCCTTGAAGGCGGAGCTCTCGGAGTTGAACGAAAGGCGTGCTAATTTGAATTCTGAGATCAATTCTTACAATTCTGATGTTTTGCGGCTCAGGGAATTGGGTGTGCAGATTGATGAATTGAATAAAAGTTTGGATAGTTTGGAGGGGGCGAAATAATGGCGAAAGTTAGAAGTCAATTTGTTTGTCAGCAGTGCGGGGCTAGTTTTTCAAAGTGGGCTGGCAGGTGTGAAAATTGCGGGGAATGGAATTCGCTAGTCGAGCAGGTCGTTTCTTCTGGCGGGTCATCTGTTGTCGATAAATCTGCCGGGCGCGGCAAAGCCTTGAAAACGTCTAGTATTCGTGAGGCTGTCTCTGAGCCTGGATTAGAAAGATTAAGTACGGGAATTGACGATTTGGACACTGTTTTGGGCGGCGGTTTTCTGGTCGGCGGCGTGGTGTTGGTGGCAGGTCAGCCAGGAATTGGGAAAAGTACGCTTTTGGCGCAAGTTGCGGCACATATCGCCAAGACAAAATCGGTTTTATATGTAAGCGGCGAGGAATCGGTTTCTCAAGTGAAGCTTCGTGCGGAGCGTTTGGGTGCGGCTGATTCGGAAAAAATGCAGCTGGCGTCCAGTAATAGCGCGGAAGATATTGCGGCGTCAATTCAGCAAGGCGGGTATGATCTTGCGATCGTCGATTCGGTTCAGACAATTTCTCTCAGCGAGATTTCCTCCGCTCCGGGGTCGGTTAGTCAGATCACCAACTCGTCAAATGTAATTATTCGTGCCGCCAAAGCTTCGGGTACGGCGGTGATTTTGGTTGGTCACGTCACCAAAGAGGGTTCGATTGCTGGGCCAAAGATATTAGAACATTTGGTGGACGTTGTGCTGAATTTTGAGGGCGATCGATATGGCGGTTTTCGAGTTGTTCGGGCGCAGAAGAATAGATACGGCTCAACTAATGAAGCGGCGATTTTTGAGATGGACGAGCGGGGTCTAAGAATCGTGAAGAATCCGTCGGCGGAACTTCTGGCGGAGCGTCAGAATCTGGACGGCTCAATTGTGCTGGCGACCATGGAGGGTGCGCGTCCGCTCTTGGTGGAAATTCAGGCGCTAGTTAATCCGACAAATTTTGGCTATCCTAAGCGCACGGCTAGTGGTTTTGATTTGAATCGATTGAATCTGTTGGTAGCCGTTTTGGAGAAGCGAACGAAGTTAAAATTGGCGGACAAAGATATTTATGTCAATGTGGTTGGCGGATTAAAGCTGAATGATCCAGCTGCTGATTTGGCGGTGGCGATGGCGATTGCTAGCGCTAGCGCTGGGCGAAGTCTGGATGAAGGCGCCGTGGTGTTTGGTGAGATTGGTTTGGGTGGTGAGGTTCGCTCGGCGACGAATTGGCAAGCTCGAATTAAAGAGGCGAAGAAGCTGGGCTTCACTTATGCGATTGCGCCAAAAGTTCATAAAGATAAATTTATAAAAGGCGTCAGCGATATGCGACAGGCGCTAATTGACTATTTACAATAGAAAGGGAAAAAATGAAAGATTTTTACGGATTGATAATAATTATAATGTTGCTTGGTTTGGCGGCTGAGGTTTATTTCTTGGCAAAACCGCGACGAAATTCATCTGTGGGCGCGGCGCCGATTTTGGTCGACACGTCAGTGCTTATGGACGGACGAGTGACTGAACTGGCGAAGACTGGATTTTTGCTGGGTAAAATTATTGTACCAAGGAGCGTATTGACGGAATTGCAATTATTAGCCGACGGCGCAGACCATGACAAGCGTGAAAGGGCGCGATTTGGTATGGATGTCGTGAAGGAACTTAAGGATATTTTGAAGTCTTCTTTTGAGCTATATGACGATAATATTCGCGTGCCGGAAGGCGTGGATTCTCGCTTGTTGAAATTGGCAAAGGAAATGGATGCGGCAGTGTTGACGCTTGACTATAATTTGAATAAGGTAGCACAAGTTGATGGCGTTAAGGTTTTGAATATCAATGAGCTGGCGAAAAGTTTGAGGATGAGTTATTTACCTGGTGACGAGCTGGATTTGGAGCTGTCGCAAAAGGGGCAAGATTCTCATCAGGCAGTTGGCTATTTGAAAGATGGAACGATGGTGGTTGTTGAGAACGCCAAGCGCTACATTGGGCAAACGAAGAAGATTGAGATCATCCGAAGCTTGCAGACCGACGCTGGAAAAATGATGTTTGCGAAGCTTGTGGTTGAACAGAAAAAACCTGTAAAGCAGAAGACCAGCGTTCCTAAAAAGCGCACAAACGGTCGCTCAAAAACATCAGCTCAACACGAGGCCGAGCTGATTAATTTGGTGAATAAACAATAGTTTATTTAGTGAACTTGAATGCTGCCAGTTGAAGTGGCGGTGTAATATGCAGAGTCTCTTACGGTTACAGAAACCGTGTGTGATCCTGCCGTATCAAGTTCTACCGTGGCGGTCTGCTTGCCGCTTGAAGTAATTTCCGAACTCTTAATACTCTTTCCATCCACGGTAATTTCGATTGCCGATAAGCCCCAAGTTCCTGCTGTAACATCAACACCTATCGTATATTTCTTACCACTGTTGGTGTATGATATCGCTCCAATTTGCGGTTTAGTGTCGTCGCACTTGTGGACGTCATCTTCAGCGTTTGCGTCGTAGCCTGAAGGAACGGTAATTGATTCTTTCTTAGTCAAAGGATCAATAATCTTTGTCACTTCAATCTCTTCCTTTGCGCCGTCTGGAGTACAGTTTGTTGCCTTTTTCTTAGAGACTTTATCGAAGGTAATTTTCTCTGTAGATTGACTTTGTCTCTTATTCCACCATGACGGATAGAGTTCACCGTTGACAGTCTGGATTCCGCTTGGTCGCTCGTACCATTGACCTGACTTCCATTTGCCTTCTTTAGCGTAAACTTGGGTGTGGGCAAATTCCATAACGCTTCTAATTACTGGCATGCCGTAGTTGGAGGCTGATGTGCCAATCACGCTGGTGTCGGAGTTTCCGAGCCACATTCCCATAACTAGAGCTGGGCTGTAGTTGATAATCCAGAGGTCTTTTGGCTGCGATCCCTTGTCTGACGTACCGGTTTTTGCAGAGGTTCGAACGCCATTGACACCCATCCAGCCGTGAAGTCCAGGGGTTCGGTCGGACAAGATGTCGTTCACAATGTATGCTGATTGCGAGTCGATAACTTGCTTGCCTTCATCTTTCCATTTTTTCAGAGTTTCACCTTGGCTGTTCTTTACCTCGATAACACTTGAAATATCTTTTTGGACTCCCATTCGCGCCAATGTTGAGTAAGCGTTCACCAATTCTGTTTGTTTGGTTCCACATGCGCCGATTGCTGCACCGAGTCCGTAACCGCCGGCATTTTCTTCCTGGCGGCAATAGTTGGTGTCGCCCATTCTGCGAATTCCCTCAACGACAGGCTTAGCGGATCCGTCGCCAACGATGTAAGCGGCTTTGATAGCTGGGACGTTTCGAGATAGGGCTAGCGCTCTTCGAATGTTGATGGCGCCCATAAACTTATTGTCCCAGTTTCTCAGAGTTGCGCCGTACAGTTTATCAATGTTCTCATCAGCTAAGACTGTGCCGCTACCGTATGCTTGCTTGCTGTCGTGTTTGTCGAATAATTGAGCAAAGACAAGCGACTTAATCGTGGAACCTGGCTGGATATAGGAAACTGCAGCGTTGTCCTGACCGAAGCCAGTGTAATTAAAGTCGCGACTACCAACAAGCGCTACGATTTGTCCAGTCTGAACGTCTTCGACTGTTGCGGCGCCGTTACTAATTCGCACAGAATCTGGTCGACCCGTTGCAAAGAACGATTTCATTTCATTTTCAAGTTTCTCCTGAATTCGCCAGTCGAGGGTGGTTTTAATCGTCAATCCACCGCGTCCAACGACTGATTCGCCGAGTTCTTTACTCAACTGATTACGAACCATCAATAGGAAGTGAGGAGCCTTAATATTCTCCAAGTGCTCGGTCTGCGGCTTAAGTGTGCTTAAAATATCAATCTTTTTAGCTTTTTCAGCCTCATCCTTGGTAATAACGCCTTGCTCGGCCATGTAATCCAGAACTGTATGTTGTCGGGCAATTAAAGCCTTATTTCCAGCGGTGTTATATGGATTGTAGTAAGTTGGATTCTGTGGAATACCAGCAATTAACGCCGCTTCCGCCAGTGTCAGATCCTTGGCGTGCTTACCAAAGTATGTCTGAGCTGCAGACTCTGCGCCGTTACGACGACCGCCGTATGGAGACTCATTCAGATATAATGACAGGATTTGGTCTTTGCTATACATACGCTCAACTTCAATTGCGAGGATGATTTCCTTGATCTTTCGAGGAATACCGCTAATTGATCGATCGCCGGCCTCATCTGCGAAGAAGACTTGCTTGACTAGCTGCTGCGTCAGAGTCGATCCACCCTGAACTTGGCGGCGTGAAGCAGTTGAGAGCATCGCGCGCAACATGCCACTAATACTGATGCCGTGATGATTATAGAAGTTTCGGTCCTCAATTGCGACAGTGGCTTTTTTCAAATAGTCGCTAATCTGGTCAGATTCGACAACCAATTGATAATTACCTGTGCCTTTATCTTCCCAAAGCAAATTGTCGTTGCGGTCGTAATATTTAGTGACAGTCGTTTGAACGCGCTTAGCAAGCTCGCCAGGGCGAATTTTATCGAGGTCTTTACGGAAGTAAGCGAACATTCCGCCGATAAGTAGCAACATCAACAAGATGCTGACGCCAAGAATTTTCAGAGCCATCAGTCCGCCGCGCTTGGAGAACCAATATTTCGCTAGTCGCTTCGGATGTAATCGATAAAAGAATCGCTTTACGGGATGTTTCGGCAAAGTCGCCAAATATTCCGCTCGTTCGCGCGCGTCCTTGTCTTTTTTAGTCTTATGTTTCTGCGCCAAATTGGCATATAAGTTCATCCGTTTCGACGGAGATTTCTTATCGCTTGAGCCGTGTCCGGCGGTGCTTATCGTAGTCTTTTTCTTCACAATTCTATTATATCACGCATATGTTTCGCTTCAATTGTAAAATTGCTATACTAATACATAGAAAAGGAGTGATATGAAATTATCAGAAGAATTACAATGGCGTGGATTCTGGAACCAGACCACATTTACTGACGACAAACTTATCGATTCGGAGAATTTCACGCTCTATTTGGGGACGGATCCTTCGGCGGACAGCTTGCATGTTGGGCATTTGGCGGTTTATATGATGGTTCGGCATTTTCTGGAGCGCGGACATAAAGTGTTTTTGCTTGTTGGCGGCGGTACGGGAATGATTGGCGATATGCGCGACACGGAAGAGCGGAGCCTGCTTCCGTACGAGGAAATTGAGCATAATAAGCAAGCCTTAAAATCCCAAGTTTCGCGAATCTTTGCTGGACGAGATTTTACTTTGGTTGATAACGCTGACTGGCTGACTGAGCTGGAATTGCTGCCGTTTCTTCGCGATATCGGTAAGAATTTCAATATGGCGGATTTGGTGAGCCGCGAATTTTTCAAGGCGCGCATTAATAATGGCAAGGGTCTGAGTTTTGCGGAATTCACTTACACTTTACTTCAGGGCTATGATTTTTGGCATCTATTTAATCAATATGGCGTGAATCTGCAAATTGGTGGATCGGATCAATGGGGCAATTTATTATCCGGCGTGGATTTGATTCGTAAAAAAGAAAATACCGAAGTCTACGCAATGACTGCACCTCTGCTTATTAATAAATCGACTGGTCGTAAATTCGGTAAATCCGAAGGCGGCGCGGTTTGGCTTGACGAAAATAAAACCAGCGTCTATAAATTCTACCAATTCTGGCTGAATGTTGATGACGAGAGTGCGATTGAATATATGAAGATATTTACGATGTTGGATCGCGATACAATTGAAGCCATCGCCGAAAATCACGCTGTTAATCCAGGTGCGCGTTCGGCGCAGAAGGTTTTGGCTCGCGAAGTTACTGACATTGTCCACGGTAGTGCGCGTCGTGAATCTGTTGAGCGCGTAACTGAAGTTTTGTTTGGTGGCGGCGATTTTAAGAAATTGTCGGACGATGATTTAGGTGCTTTGGCTGAAGAAATTCCTTGCGTTGATGCTGGAATTGATGTGATTGAAGCGCTGGTAGAATCTGGGGCGGTTGGCTCTAACGGCGAAGCAAAGCGATTGTTAAAATCTGGAGCCATTAGTCTAAACGGCGAAAAGCTTGCCGAAAATAAAGTCGTCAATGACACGTCGCTACTGAAGAAGGGTAAAAACACGTTCGTATTAATTATGGAAGGGGATGAATAATGAAGAGATCATCGGTTTTGACTTGGACGACACATTGGCAATTACAAAGTCGCCAATTAGCGATCGTATGGCGGGATTCTTAGTCGATTGCTCGAGAATTATGACGTTTGCGTGATTACGGGCGGCACGTTTCAACAGATAAAGAAGCAGGTGATTGATAGGTTGAATGTTACTCCAGAGTTGCTTCAGAAGTTCCACGCGATGCCGACTTGCGGAACTCGATATTATCGATTTGACGCCGCTGATGATGAATGGAAAATTCAGTATGCGACGATTTGTCTGATGAACAAAAAACTCAGATAACCGCAGCGCATTGGAAGAGGTCGCGAAGGAAATGGGTATTTGGTGCGAAAATCCTGCGGGTGAAATAATTGAAGATCGACATAGCCAGATCACTATGTCGGCTTTGGGTCAGCAAGCCACGCCTGAAGATAAATATGCGTGGGCTGAAAAATATAAGGATGTTCGTCCGATATATCGCGACAAGGTGGCGGAGAAGCTGCCTGGGCTTGAGGTGCGAATTGGCGGTACGACCAGCACCGACATCACGCTTCCGGGAATTGATAAGGCTTATGGAATTGGCAGGCTGCTTGAACTGAATGGCTGGTCGAAAGAAGAAACGCTGTTCTTTGGTGACAAAATTGAAGAAGGCGGCAATGATTTTCCAGTGAAGCAAATGGGCGTGGATTCAATCGGCGTGAGAGGCTGGGAAGATACGGCCTACGCCTGGAAGGTATCAACGCCGTTTCGTAGATGAAACTAGCAACTCCTCTCGAGCAAATTAAGGGCGTCGGGCCGAAAACCGCCAGGCTCTAGCGGCGGCCGCCTTGCGACGGTTTCTGACGCTCTGGATTTCTTTGCCGCGAGCATATGACGACTATTCAACTGCGGTTAATATCGCAGATCTTCAGCCGGGAAAAGTTACGGTTAAGGCGCGCTGCGAGTCGGTTTCGACACGTATTGTTCGGCGTGGTCTTAGAATCACGACCGCGGTTTTGGCTGATAAATCGGGCAAAGTTAAGGCGGTTTGGTTCAATCAACCGTACCGCGAAACGCAATTAAAATCTGATGCAGAATTTATTTTTTCTGGTCAATTTGGTATGCAATATAATCGCTATCAAATCAACAATCCGTCCGTCGAGTTAGCAAAAGAAGCTGCTAAAACTGCTGCGGAAAATAATTCTGGAATTCAGCCGGTTTATAAATCGATCAAAAATATCCGCCCAAAAACTGTGCAAGATTTGATGAAAAATATTCGTCCGATTATGGATTTTTTGCCCGAGACTTTGCCGGAAAACATTATTCGGCGCCAAAAATTGGTTAGTCGATCTGAAGCGGTTAAATTTCTTCACGCGCCAAAAACTCACGAGGAAATTTCCCGCGGTCGTGAGCGCCTGGCGTTCGAGGAGTTGTTCGAAATGATATTGGCGGCACAATTTAATAAGCAAGAACAGACCAGATTAACAGGTTGGAAAATTCCGTTTAATAAGTCGGTCGTGAAGAGTTTTGTCGATCAATTGCCGTTTCCTTTGACGAACGCTCAGCGCCGAGCTGCGTGGCAAATTCTGCAAGATCTGGAGTCTGATCATCCGATGAATCGGTTATTGCAAGGAGATGTTGGCTCGGGAAAAACTGTCGTTGCGGGATTGGTGGCTGCGGAAGTGGCGAAGGCTGGTTTTCAGACGGCAATTATGGCGCCGACGGAGATTTTGGCGCAGCAACATGCGAAAACACTTGACGAGTTATTGTCGCCATTTGGTGTGTCTGTTGCGCTTCTGACGGGTCACGTGAAAGGTGCGGCGCGCAGTCAATTGTTGGACAATTTGGCTAACGGTAACATTGACGTTGTGGTTGGCACGCACGCGCTAATTCAGGAAAAAGTTGCGTATCATAAATTGGGATTTGCGGTGATTGACGAACAGCACCGATTTGGCGTGAAGCAACGACAGGCTTTATTGGAAAAGTCTGATTTTATGCCACATCTTTTAAGTATGACAGCCACGCCAATTCCGCGCAGCTTGGCGCTGACATTGTACGGAGAGTTGGACATTTCCATTCTGGACGAGTTACCCTCTGGTCGTCAGCCGATTCAGACTAAGATTTGGTCGCCGGCGTCAGCTCCGAAGCTTTATGAATCGATTGAAAATGAGCTGACCAAAGGTCGCCAAGCTTACGTTATTTGTCCGTTGATTGATGATAATCCAGATAATGATAAAAAATCAGTGGAGGCGGAATATAATAAATTGTCCAAGACTATTTTCAGTCATCGTCGAGTTGGGTTGTTGCACGGAAAGCTTCCCGCCGAAGAAAAAGCTGAAGTGATGCAGAAATTTGCGGACGGCGAGCTGGATATGCTAGTCAGTACGACCGTGGTTGAGGTTGGTGTGAATGTGCCGAATGCGACGGTGATGTTGATTGAGAATGCGGACAATTTTGGATTGAGTCAATTGCACCAATTGCGCGGGCGAGTTGGGCGCGGGAAACATCAGAGTTTTTGTCATTTGATGATGAGCGGCCATGATAAGCCGAGCCAACGCCTTCGGGAGATTGAGAAGTCTCAGGATGGGTTTTATTTGGCCGAGGTTGATCTGAAGTTGCGCGGCCCTGGTGAGATTTACGGAAAAATGCAACACGGGGATTTGAACTTGAAAATTGCCTCGCTGGCGGATACGGCGCTAATTGCTCGTGCTCAAACCGAAGCCGAACGTTTTGTCAAAGAGGGGCAAGATTTGCTACAATATAATCATCTGGCGCACGCCGTCAGTCGCTATCAGCGATTAACTGTTTTAAATTAATATGTACGCAGGAACAACAATTAGGGATAGCTCTGGTCGATTTATTGGCGTCCACCAAAAAATAGATAGAGTTGCAAGGAGAAATATAGAACCAATTCTTCCTGATTGGTGTGATTTTCCTGACATTAAAAACATTCTTCATTTTGAGGGCAAGAATGGTCCTGATGGCGTCAAGCGAAAGAGTCCGGCCGTGGACGAGCCGTGGCATTTTATAAATCCGGACGATCCGAATGACACTGCACTTTTGGAGATGATTGACGGACATATTGGCAATTTAGTCCAAGCGCTACGAACAAATAATTCCGAGCGAGCAGCGTTTGAGGCGGCTTGGATGGCACACGCGATTACCGACGGTTTGACTCCAGCGCATCATTTTCCTCTGGAACAAGCTATGGCGGAACTTCGCGGCGGTGAAGGGTTGGAGACGCGAACCTCAATTTTGAAGAAAAATCTCATGAAGGGCGAAAATGGAATTGAGCTAATTAAGAACAACTGGAAATTCTGGGGTGCCAAAGGTATGATGACAACGCACGTGGCGTTTGAGGCTGGCGTGGCTAGCGTGGTATCGTATCCGCGTTTTAAGGATGCAATTCCGAGTGACGATGAGATATCGCAAGTGAAAAATCACGGCTATCGTGAGTATTATTTGGACCAAGTTCACGCCGTGGCATCGATGAAAATGTATGACAATTTTAGCAAGAGCGGCTGGACGACGGACCTTGCTTGGCAGACGAATCATGAGCTGATGCCGATTATTATAAAGTCGGTGATGTTGGGCTGGCTGGCGTCTGTTTGGAAACTTGAGGCAGAAAAAAGTGAGAGTTAGGATTATCTCTGGCGAATTTGGCGGACGATTCATAAAAACTCCGCCTGGCTCAACGACGCATCCTATGGGCGAGCGAGTACGTTCAGCTATGTTCAATTCTTTGGGTGAATCGATACGCGGCGCTCGAGTTTTGGATGCTTTTGCGGGGTCTGGTGCTGTTGGACTAGAGGCATTAAGTCGCGGCGCAGAGTCGGCGGTTTTCGTGGAGCGGGATCGAGTCGCTCAGCGAGTAATTACTGAAAACATAAGCATTTTGGGTGTCGAAGAAAAATCTATTGTAATAAAAACAACGATAGTAAATTGGTTGGAAAGTGCGAGTTCAACAGGGGAGTTTGATATTATTTTTGCCGATCCGCCATACCATAATCCACAGTTTTCCACAGTTTCCAAGTTAATGAGACTACTCAAACCGGGTGGATTTATGATATTATCACATCCAGGAATAGGTGAGGTGCCAGTTCAAGACAAAACTGTTGTGGTGGACAGTCGTAGTTATGGGGAGGCGCACCTCACCAAGTTCCTACGATTGGAATAAGTTTGATGAGCGTTCTGATAAATATCAGAGCGTTTTTAATAGAAAAAAGTAGGTAAATTATGAATGAATTTATTTTAGTAGCAATAAAATTATTGATCGGATTTTTTGCGCTGACGATAATAATTAACATTACGGGAAAAGGTAATCTGGCGCCGTCTTCTGCTAGTGATCAAGTTCAGAATTACGTACTTGGTGGTATTATTGGTGGCGTTATTTACAATAATGATATTAAGATTTTGGACTATGTTGGGATTTTGTGCATATGGTGTGTGCTGGTGCTTACGCTGAAGTGGATAAAGAAACATAGCGTTAAGGCTAAGCAGCTGATTGATGGGAAGGCTTTGATAATTATAGATAATGGAAAGATAAATATCGAAAACTGCGAGAAGGTCGGCTTAAGTGCCCATGATGTTTCTTTCAAGCTTCGAACTCATAATATTTACTCGACGAAAGACGTGAAAAGAGCTGTTGTTGAGCAAGACGGCGAGCTTATTATTTCGCACAAAGGCGAGGAAAATCCGAAATTCCCGTTAATAACGGACGGTCAATTGCAAGCTGATATTTTGGAAGTAATCGGAAAAGACGAAAAGTGGTTGCTTGGCAAGCTTAAAAAACGAGGCTTAGAATCCTACGGAGATGTATTTTTAGGCGAGTATGTCGACGGAGATTTGATTCTGACTGCTTATAATTAAAGGTGAATTAACTGGATGGGATGAAAAACGCCGTTGTTTGATAGTGTTGTGAAGTTAACTCTACCGCTACATCTGGTGGTGTCGTATAATGGTCTGTAGACAAAGTAAAAAGAGGAGGAGTGTAGAGAAATGCCGTGTATTGATTATGGTCCGAACGGGACAAATACAGATGAGTGTGGCTCGAACAGAGCAGATGAGTATAGCCCGCGCGATGAGGTGAGTGAGGATGTAAGGCAAAGGGATGAGTATTACGAAAAACTCGCAGAGAAAAACGACTTTTCGAAGCCTAGGGCTATCGAACACATGGGTGGAGTTGCAGTGTATGCAACTGAGCTGAATCCTAGAGAACATGCAACGCAAGATGAACTATTTCCAAAAAGCTGGGTTACTGGACAATAAGTAAAACTCCGCAATATCCTGGAATTGTCATTTGGAGATTTTCTGCGATAATTAAATCGACAGAGTGAGTCGAGGTGATAATCTTGGCGTTTTCTGGAATGGAAAAGCTTTGCTTCTCGTCTGCGAAATTGATGAAAACGTAAGCACGTTGACCGGCCAGCTCTCTTTTTAATCCGAGAATAAAGCCGTTGCCAGTGTTTTGCACGATGCTCAAATCGCCCTTTTTAAGAATTGGGAAGGTTTGGCGCACTTTTAGCAGTCTTCGGTGCATGTTAAGCAGGGAATCGTTTGCGATTTTTTCGCTATCAACGTTAATCTTCGTGTGATTTTCATTAACGGGGAGCCAAGGTTTTGCACTTGAAAAGCCCGCAAATTGCGAATCATTCCATTGCATCGGCGTGCGCTCCAAATCTCGACTATCAACAACAGAATTGGCTGGACTAAAATTATCTCGAATGTCGTCAGCGGTCAATTCTCCGTTCGTCATGCCAATTTCATCGCCGTAATACACTACGCTAATTCCTGGAGTGAGGAGATTTAAGAAGCTGAGGGCGCGGGCACGTTCTTTGCCCAATCTGGAGGCGACTCGCGGCTGGTCATGATTTCCAATGCAGAAAAATGGCGTGGTTGAGTTCGCTGATTGTAAGTAATTTTCGATTTTTTTCTCAATATTTTTAGCGTGCCATTCGTTGTCGCGATACTCCATGAAAAACGCCGAGGCTTTTGGGTGGACTGTCAGGATCTGGCTGTATTGATGATAAATATCGCCCAGCTTATCGTCAGGATAAAATTCAAACACCATTTGCTTGTCGTCATATTCATCGCAGACTGATGCTAATTCTCGTAAATATTCCTGAAAATGCGGTCCCATTTTACATTGATCGTGGATAAACGCTCCGTAATTGTTTGGATTGCCATAAAAATCAGGATTTGGAGAATCGTCTTTAAGATCAGGGTCTTTGGAAATTCCCCAAATTGCATCGACGCGCATTCCATCGACGCCCATATCAAACCAAAATCGCACTATGTTTTTCATTTCGGTGCGCACTGCGTGATTATCCCAATTCAGATCTGGCTGCGTTTTCAGGAATGAATGCAGGTAAAATTGCCCAGTGCGCTCGTCAAATTCCCATGAACTGCCGCCAGACAAACTCCGCCAATTGTTAGGTTCGCTATTATTTTTTCCGTCGCGCCAAACATAGTAATCACGCTTGGGATTGTCACGCGAAGATCTGGATTCTTGAAACCACGGATGTTGGTCTGAAGTGTGGCAGGGAACGAGGTCGATCATAACTTTAATGTCGAGATCATGGGCTTTTTTAAGAAGCGCCTGAAAATCGTGCATTTTTCCGAAAGTCGGATCAATCGCTCGATAATTTGCGATATCATAGCCAAAGTCGGTCAGCGGTGATACAAAGAATGGGGAAATCCAAATCGAATCGATGCCCAGCCATGATAAATAATCCAGCTTCTCGGTAATGCCATTCAAATCGCCAATTCCATCGCCATTCGTATCCAGAAAACTGCGCGGATAAATTTGATAAAGAGAGGCGACATCTTGCCAGGTCATGGCTTAAGTATAAGCGAGATGAGAGCAAAATTCCAGTTTTTAGACGATGATATGAAGATTGTTGACATTCCTACTTTACTTTGGTAAACTAAAAATATGAATGACAAGAACGATATTTGGAAAGATGAACAGTTGCGTCAGCTGGCGGATGTTCTTGCTAGTATAAGTGACCCTAATGAAATACGAGCGTTTCTTCGCGATGTCATGACTCAGAAGGAGATTATTGAAGTTAGCGCACGTCTGCAAGCCGCCAAAATGTTGTCAAAAGGCGAAAAATACGCCGACATCATCGCGGCAACGAAGCTCAGTAGTCGTACGGTTGCCAGGATTAGCGACTGGATGCAAAACGGCACTGGCGGTTATAAAAACGTCTTCGAGCATCATTCTCACGTTTGGCCAGCTCGCGCTGAGTAGTTTGTGAATAAATACAAATGAATGCCGGCGCGACGCTGGCGTTTTGATTTTTTTGACAGTCAATTTAGTTAATTTTTGGAGATATTTATGAGTGAAATAAGAACAGCGAGGTTCGCTGCGCCAGATGAGGCGAGAGAGAAGTACGACGCGATTATTCCCGCATATCAAGCGGCGTTCGCGGCAGAGCCTTGGTATGAAGTAAGTAAATGCGGCGGCTGCTCGTCAGGCTATTCTCGTCAAAATCCTGGTGATATATGTCAAGCTTGCGGCAGCGTGACTGGAGACGAAGCTTATACAGAACAGGAATTGACCGAGAAATTTGATGCTATCGGCGAGACGCGCCCAGCGTGTTGGTATATCGAGGAGACACCAGCGGGACTGGCATTGGCGGCGGTTGCTTGGACGGCTGATCCAATACAGATTGCGGCGGAAAAATATCCTGGGTCGCTAGAGATGGCAGCGTGGCTTAAGCAGAAGTACGCGCCAACCGCTGCTCCTAACCCAGAGATATTATGGCTGGACGAAGTTTTTGCTGACCGCCAAGTCTCGAGACGTAATAATCTAGTAAATTTTCGTTCAATGGTATACGGATTTTCCAGTCGCCTAGATCAGACGAAGATAGCCTATCGGACTATTGTGCCAGCGATGACGCGCGTGGCCATGAGAGACTTTGGCGATGATGCGACCATTGATAAAGCCAAATCTGATGTTCCTGATTGGCGGAATTTTGTATCAATTGATTTATCTCGGTAAAAAATAATATATAAGGAGGATAAGAATATGAAAATATTAGTAATTGGCGGCATGCACGGGAATGAAATGCTGGGCATTGATCTGGTCAAGAGTTTACAGGAAAATCCGCTGGAAAATATTGACAGCGTACTGGCGAATGAGGAGGCCATAAAGAGTAATAAGCGTTTCGTCGAACAAGACTTGAACCGGTCATTTCCCGGCGTGAAATCAAGCGGCATATACGAACAGCAGCGCCCGATTGAGCTACTGAAAATGTGCAAGGAATATGATATTGTGCTTGACTTTCACAATACGTTTTGCCCAGATAATGACTGTACGTTTGTCGGGGAGGGTGCAAATGAAGAGTTGCTGGGCGCGTCATGGTTATTGGGTTTACCTCGGGTGATTGTGGCAGATTATGATTGTATAAATAAGTATGCGCTAAATTGCGTGTCGATAGAAATTAGCGTGCAGAGCAGGTTGAATGATGTGAAAATCTGGCGCCAGAAGCTGCAAATGCTTGCTGAAAAGGAAATTGCTGATTGTCAGGCGACTTCAGAGGTGGAGAAGTTTCGCTTTGTGTATCGGATGACTCTGGAGGATAAAACGAGGTTAAATCTTGATCAGGCAAACCTAAGAGCATTCCAGCAAATTGACCAGAGTTTGGCAGAGAAAATGGGAGTAAAAACTCCGGCCTATCCGATCTTTATCAATGACAAATTCACGCCGTATAATTATGGAGGGTTACTGAATAAGATTGATAAATAGCTCAGGGTTAACTAGGCTATCTTCGTGGTGGTATTTTACGCTATTTTGAGTGTAAAAAACGAGCCGTACGAACTTAGATCGGGCAGTAAGGTAGAAGATATGCGCCACACCGAAAATGCGGCGCATATCTAACTCTGTTAACAACTTGGCAGATTTAGCAAGTTATTTGACGAGCGACTATCTGCACCAGTTTGCAAGAATTTTGTTGAGCCTTTTTAAGTAGCGCCTGAAAATCGTGCATTTTTCCGAAAGTCGGATCAATCGCTCGATAATTTGCGATATCATAGCCAAAGTCGGTCAGCGGTGATACAAAGAATGGGGAAATCCAAATCGAATCGATGCCCAGCCATGATAAATAATCCAGCTTCTCGGTAATGCCATTCAAATCGCCAATTCCATCGCCATTCGTATCCAGAAAACTGCGCGGATAAATTTGATAAAGAGAGGCGACATCTTGCCAAGTTTTCATGATTTAAGTATAAGCGAGATGATGGGGAAAATCAAAACAAACAAATTACATGTGATGATAATGATGAGTCAATGCGTGACCTTTGCCTCGACGTAACAAATATAGATTGACGGGATATGATACGGCAAACGCGGCGAACATACAAATTAGCCGGCTAACCCAATAAATCGGATGAGCTAAGTTCTTATCCATGGCGCCCGGAATAATCAGCATGATTATGTTGTCTACGATAGTCATTGACAGTATGGACAATGTGTCGGCGGCGAAAACTAACTTAAGGGATTTTATGAGCGATAATTTGGCGCGTACTAACGGTATGATTGACGCGGTGTAGCCGGAGATGAAAGCTAAGACTGATGCTAGAATGACCGTAGTATGTGGCGCAAATCCAGCGTGTGTGCCGATGGTCACGCCGATCATCTCACCAATCATACATCCCGCCAAGCAGTGTAAACTTGCCGCTAGCGCCATACGTTTGGTTGAGTTTTTTGTATTGCAATGATTATGAGATTCGTGATTCATTATTTTGTCCTTATATTATTTAATTCATATAGATTGAGCAATTCTTCTATCGCTTTACTTTGTTGAGCTTCGTCGCCGGACGCCATTTTATCAGCAATGTGCGTGCGGAGATGTCGCTCCAGAATAAGTTTATTAAGTGACGCCAATGACTTTTGTATTGCTAGGCTTTGGGTTAAAACGTCCATGCAATACGCGTCGTCGGTAATTTGTTTCTCGAGCCCGCGCATTTGCCCTAATATAATTTTTGTGCGATGTAGAGCTCGTCGTTTGATGTCTGCTGTATCCATAAAATAATCATATACCCCCTGGGGGTATTATGTCAAATGTAATTAGCTATCTAAGGATTAACATACGAAAAAACCACCCGTTCGGATGGCTAAATTTCAATTGGTGCGGGTAAGGAGACTCTAACTCCTGGCCTCTTCCATGGCAAGGAAGCGCTCTAACAACTGAGCTATACCCGCATGTTGTTCACGATTCATTGTAGCAAAGTCGTGAATGAAATGCAATATTTGGTGGCTCCTCCCAGACTTGAACTGGGGACACAAGGCTCTTCAGGCCTCTGCTCTACCAACTGAGCTAAAGAGCCACAAACTTGCTATTTAATTGTACTAAAGTTGTCGCCATCTGGCAAGGGTGTTATAATTTTATCGAGCGCGGGTGTCGTATAGCGGCTATTATGTGACCTTCCCAAGGTTGAGATGGGAGTTCGACTCTCCCCATCCGCACCAACCAGATAAATAAAACATAAGGATTTGTTTGTGGTTTATTGTATCTGTTTTTTTGATTTAATATTTAAATTAAACCGGTACGACTTGCTGACAATATTCTTTAAATCAGAATCAGGAATTCCTATCATTTTTAAGATTAATAATTTTATTAGTTCCGTCATTGCTTCGTTGGACAGCGTAAGTTCCCATCCTGACAGAACTTTTTCATTACGGCTCTTATCTCTATGAGTATAATAGTTTCTGGTATTGACCAGCTTGTTTATTGCAGGTTTATTAAATGTCGAAAGATTATAATCGTTTCCTATTTTAACTAAATTTTTTAATTTTTCTCTGAGGCTAGTCTCGGGTGGACCTGTTAAGCGTTTCTCGACGATATCTTTATATTCTTTATCCGGTATATAACTTAATATATTTTGACGGATATTGTTCCACTCATCTTTAGGGTATTTCTTTTCTTTAAATACATATCTATATAAGGACTCAAGTGAGCTAATAAGTGAGATAAATTTCATATCATCACTAATATTGTTGTCTAAATAAATTAGAAGGGCTTCAATTGACTCTTGGATATTTTGATAGTTAAATATCCACTGTATCAATATATCTTTAACAATATTTTTGTTTGTTAAATCATTAACTGTAAATAAAGGACCCCAAGAGGGTTTATATTTATTATTTTTTCTACCAAACACTTTTGCGTAGGTAATGTTATTTCTATTATCATTGTTTGGTTTGTAGGTAAATATACTATTTTGATAGGACGTAGAGAATAGAAAGCTTGAAAAATTTTCCAGCAGTGAAAATAGAGAAATTCCATATTTAAAATCTTTAGGTGTGTTTAAAAACTTAATTGTTACTCTTTGTTCATTTTGCATCGTGAACTGACTATATGAGAGTATAGTGCTGTAGTCGGGTATTAGTTCGCTGCTAATTTCTATTATAGTATTTGAATCGAGCTTTATACTATGTATATATTTCCCATTATTAAAACTGAGCGTACCATAGTCAAAATCTGTCAGTTTTACCCCAAGCCATTGATCAAGCCCTGGTAAGTATCCTGTTATATTCCATACTTTCCTAAAATCTGGACTATCTTTTTTTGCAATTACTGCATAAAAGGGAGTGATAGTCATCTGTCTCTTTTTTGTCGCTGGCGTTAACAAGTTTTTAAGCACGTCGGCATTGCGACATATGCAGTCAATCAGTCTAATCGTAGTTTTGCCATTGCTTGACTTAATTTCTGGAATAATTTTCTGAGCAAAAGTGTTATCACTTATAAAACAGTCCAATTCTAAACTGTCGTTCAGGTTTCCTGATATATACTTTCTACCTTCGCCTTCGTAATACCACCTTTTGCTAATTTTAAATTCATTGTCATAATATATATCTTTGTAGCTTCTAGGTAGTCTAGTTGGCATGTGGTTTGACATGGTTTTAAAAATTACTTCTTACCGCCACGAATTGCGTCGATGAGTTCGATAGGGAATAACATCATCGTCTTTTGGCTTGGCTCTGTGGAGATTCGCTCTAAGGTGTTCAATGTTCGCAGATTGATGGCGCCTTGAGTTTTTGCTAAGATCTCGGCGGCTTGAGCTAATGTTTCGGCTGCGGCTTTTTCGCCGTCAGCGTTGATGATGTTAGCGCGGCGCTCGCGCTCTGCCTCGGCTTGTTTGGCCATGGCACGCTTCATATCGCCAGGAAGCTCGATATTCTGAATCTTAACGTTCTCGACATCGATACCCCATTTGTCAGTTTCGGCATCAACAATTTCCTTGATTTGCTGGGAAATCTCTTCGCGCTTGGCAAGTAAATCGTCCATATCAACATTACCGGTGACGTCGCGCAGTGCCGCTTGGGCAAATTGACTAGTCGCGTAAATATAATTCGTGGTTTCCAGCACGGCTTTTGGCGCGTTGATGACTCGAAAATAAACCACCGCATCAACGCCGACTGTGACGTTGTCTTTGGTGATAACTTCTTGTTTTGGAACGTCAATTGGAGTCGAGCGAATATCGACCAACATCATCGTCTGTAATCCTGGAATGACGACTCTTAATCCTGGTTCGCGAACGCCAGTAAATTTACCGAGCGTTAAAACTACGCCGCGCTGATATTGATTGACAATTTTAATGCCGCTTAGCACATAAAGCCCGATAGATACTAAGATGATTACTACAAATGCTTCCATTTTTCCTCCTATTTATATGGATCTATTGTAGCATTTTGTGCGAGGAGAGTGTAAACGGCGGAGACTTTTTGGCTTTATGGATTTCGCGATATAATGGAAGTATGAGTGATAGCAGGCAGCCACTGGCTGAACGGATGAGACCGCAGACGCTGGACGAGGTGATAGGGCAGAGTCATTTGCTTGGCGAGGGCGAGTTATTGAGGCGAATCGTTAAGAATGGCGAGCCGGTAAGTTTGATATTGTGGGGTCCGCCGGGGACTGGAAAGACGACATTGGCGCGGATTATTGCGCGCGAGGTGAAGGCGGAGTTCATTGAATTGTCGGCAGTTACGAGCGGAAAAAAAGACGTTGAGCAGGTAATTGAGCATGCCCGCCAGAATTGGAATTTAGGACTTAGAACAATTCTATTCGTTGACGAAATTCATCGTTTCAATAAGGCGCAGCAAGACGCGTTTTTGCCGCACGTTGAGAGCGGGCTAATTACGCTAATCGGTGCGACGACCGAGAATCCAAGTTTTGAAGTCATCACTCCGCTGCTGTCGCGTTCGCGAGTTCTGGTTCTTCAGCGATTGACAAAAGATGAAATCATATCCGTATTAAAAAGAGCGCTGAAAGTTCTGAAAAAGTCCAAACAAGTTTCGCCCAAAGCTCTGGATTATTTGGCGGAATTATCGGATGGCGATGCAAGGGTGGCGCTGGGCAATTTGGAATTGGCGCTGAGTTTTAACGAAAGAGTAACGCCGGAAGTAGTTAAGGCGGCGGCTCAGAAGCGACTTCCGGGCTATGATAAAAAGGGCGATTCGCATTACGACGTGATTTCCGCTTTTATCAAGTCGCTAAGAGGCAGTGACGCGACGGCTGCGACGTATTATTTGGCGCGAATGATTGACGCGGGCGAGGATCCGAAGTTTATTGCTCGGCGAATGGTGATTTTTGCGTCGGAAGATATTGGGCTGGCGGGCAATGGTGCGCTGAGCTTGGCAATTGCAACATTTGAGGCTGTTGAGCGCGTCGGTCTTCCGGAGGCGAAGTACAATTTATTCCATTGCGCTATTGCGTTGGCTCGTAGTCAGAAGTCGCGTGAAATTACTGATTTAATGCACGGCGCTTTTGAATTGGCGCGTAAATATCCGAATTCTCCTGTGCCGTTACATCTCAGGAACGCTCCGACCAAATTGATGAAAGATTTGGGCTATAATAAAGGTTACAAATGGCAAGCTGGCTTTAAGCACGACAAAGGATTTTTACCAGAGGAAATTAAGGATGTGGTATAATTGGCATATCAATATTCTTAAAAGGAGAAGTTAATATGTCAAAACAAGAATCTCAGCAGCCGCAATATGCGCCACAGCCTGATCCAAACGCACAATACGGTCCCGCACCACAACCGCAGAATACACCGTATGAGCAGCAGTCAGTCAGCCAGCAATATTTTGCACAACCTCAAGCAGCACCAGTGCAATATGTCGTGATGGCGGAATCTCTGAAGGGTGTTAAGGGTTGGTTAATGTTCTTCGTTGTTTGTTTCGTTATCGGTAGCCTTGTCAATACAGCAGTGTTTTTCCAGGCAATAATGAATCTTAGCCAGCCAGAGAACGTCATTTCTTTGATATTTTCACCTGTACTAGTAGTCTTGGCTATTTGTGCAGTTGTGTTTATAACGATGCAGAAGCGTCTTGGCAAGTGGTTAGCTGTTGCTACGATCGCCACAGCTGGATTGGGTAATGTTGCGAATGCGGTAGTTATATATGCATCTGGAAGATCGGGAGTAGAGGTTCCGGCATTTATTACCGGAATCGTTACAATGCTAATAGTAGAAGGATTGGTAATCTTGTACTTCTTTGCTTCTCGCCGAGTCAAAGAAACTCTTGTCAATTAGCTGATGCTCACATTAAAAATAGCCGCCTCATTACGGGGCGGTTATTTTTATGGTTTACGCAATTATTGTTTCGCGGCGCGTTTTCGCTCGTTTGCGTCCAAATATCGCTTGCGAAGTCGTAATGATTTTGGTGTAACTTCCAAAAGCTCGTCATCTTCGATAAAGTCGATACATTGCTCCAAGCTAAATTGCGTAAATGGCGTCAATTGCACAGTTCCGTCCGACGATTTGGAGCGCATGTTGGTCAAATGCTTGGCTTTACAAACGTTGATTTCGATGTCTTCTTGGCGATTGTAGATTCCGACAATCATCCCAGCGTAAACTTCCGTTCCTGGCCCGACCAATAATTCGCCACGAGCTTCAGCTGCTTGCAGTGCATAAGGTGTTGTCGTGCCAGCTTCAAATGCAATCAAAACTCCATTGCGAGTTTTTGGCAATTTTCCACCAAGCGGTTGATATCCGTGAGGCAGGGAATTCATAATCACCGTACCTCTGGTGGCGGTCAATAAAATGTTGCGCAGACCAATCAGCGCCCTCGTCGGCAAAATGTAAGTTAAACGAGCAGCGCCAGCGGTGGTCGTTTCCTGAGATTTCATTTCGGCGTGTCGTGCGCCAAGCTCTTGGCTAATCGCGCCGATAAATTCGCTCCCAACCTCAATTTGCAATTCTTCAATCGGTTCTTTTTCGACGCCGTCCTCGGTAATTGTAACAACTTGCGGTCGTCCAACTTCAAACTCAAAGCCTTCACGTCGCATGGTTTCAATCAAAACACTCAAGTGCAACTCACCGCGTCCAGAAATTGTAAAGCCAATTCCGTTTTCCTCGACTCGTAGCGCCACGTTGGTTTCAAGCTCTCGCTTCAATCGGTCGCCAATTTGCCTGGATGTCGTAAACTCGCCCTCGCGACCTTTCATTGGGCTGGTGTTCGGTCCGAGGTACATGCTCAGAGTTGGCGCTTCAATGTCAATTGTCGGCAGCGCCTCAGGCTGTTCTTTGTCGGCAATCGTATCGCCAATATGCGCGTCAGCCACGCCAACCAGCGCCACAATGTCGCCAGCAAAAGCTTCGTCAAGTTCTTCGCGATTCAAGCCACGATAGCCAAAAACTTTCTCAATTCGTGCGGAGCCCGCGACTTCGCCATTTTTCATTAAACTGACTTGCAAGCCACGCTTAACAGATCCGCGAGCAATTCGCCCAATCGCGTATTTCCCCTGGAATGTGTCGTATTGTAAGCTGGTAACAAGCAATTGAAACGCGCCATCTTCTGTCACGTCTGGTGCTGGAATGTCGTTAATAATCGCGTCAAAAATTGGTGTCAAATCCGCGTCTTCATCGGTGTTTGCAGGAATTTCTTTCCATGATTTTCCGTCGCGTCCGATTGCGTAATAAATTGGATATTGCAATTGAGAATCGTCGGTTGCTAGCTCCAAAAACAGGTCGCTCAGCTCGTCTTCAACCTCGGCAATTCGCCTGGCTGGCTTGTCAATCTTATTGATAATCACAACAGGCTTCAGTCCCAGCTCAAGCGCCTTCGCTAATACGAATTTAGTTTGAGGCATCGGACCTTCCTGCGCGTCCACGATCAGCAGAACGCCGTCAGCCATATTTAAGGTTCGCTCAACTTCGCCAGAGAAATCGGCGTGTCCTGGCGTGTCGATGATGTTTATTTTATAGTCGCCGTAAAAAATTGACGTTTGTTTGGCGGTGATGGTGATGCCGCGCTCGTGCTCTTGATCGCCGGAATCCATAATCAATTCCTGGCTCATCTCGGCTTGGTTGTCGCGGAATGTTCGCGACTGCTTTAATAGCCCATCAACCATGGTCGTTTTGCCGTGGTCGACGTGGGCAATAATGGCAATGTTTCGAATCTTGCTAGCGTCCTTCATAAAAATATGGTCTGATATTAGCACAGACCTTCCTTTAAGGTAATTATATCACGAAATAATAGAGGTGAAAAGTTTTTAGAAGATGGCGCTAAGAAGTGTATTTAATTATAGTTTGTGTTATTTTTCGGTTGACATTAAATAAATAAAAAGTCAGTCTGGCGATGGCTGTGTTGATTTTTTATGTCCATATGATATAAATAATGAATAGCTTCATCAATGAGCTTATCGATATAAGAGATGACTATTAAGGAGAGGATAATTTATGTCTGGCGAGCTACAGCCTTTTGATACTGAAAGATATGTTGAAGAACTGAGTCGTATAATTGGGGAGCTTGGAGGCATCGCAACTAGAGGGTCAGGGTTAGGTACCGAAGTAAAAAAGCTTACATCGGAGGCTGAAGGTATTCTTGGAATATTGGAGTGTGTTTTGTGGTGCGCTACTTATCCTGACCGCGAAGAAGCGTTATCTGATGAGGATGCAGAGAGCGAACAGGCAATGCAGGACTATATTGAGGACATGGAATCTTTGCTAGAAAATAGAGAATATTAGTTCGTTTGTCAATTTATAGCACAAGTTTCATGCTTGTTCCAATTATTAAAAATCACCCCGAGTATGGGTGATTTTTTTATGGTGAAAAATTGTCAAAAATGGTGGGAAATACAGGGCTCGAACCTGTGACCTCACGAATGTGAATCGTGCGCTCTAGCCAACTGAGCTAATTTCCCGTAATTACATCTGTCGTTTTATTTAACGAACTCGTGATGTGAGCTAATTATAGTTCAGGTTTCAAGTCCTGACAAGCTACGCTGAGCATATTCTATTGACTTTTTTACACAAGTGTAGTATAAATGAGAACGGATTTCGTTGATAAGTTGATGAGATTTAATCCTTATCCGAAATTGTTCATTGACAAGCAGCCAATCACAAGGCGAGTTTTTATTTCTTCTAAAAAATTAAAAGAGATAAGATCTCGTCTTGTGTGAATAATACACACTTAACCTGCTCCACAATGGAGACGAGAGGAAAGATGGAAAAGTGAATGATGCAGAATTCATGAGAACAGGCATCGAAACTATAGAGAATTTCCTGCGTGAGATTGAGGATGCTCAGTGGACGGCCTCTAGGATCAGGTATGATCGTAAGATTGATCTCGACGTCGCGAAAAGCGTTAATCATGCCATGTACGAAATCGAAAAATGCATGAAAGAGCAGATAAAGGAACTGGCGGAGGAGTATAGGTCGCGGTATCGCAGCTGACCCTTCGGATAGGATATATGATGAGTATGATTCGCTCTTTTTATGGCTGCTTGTCATATATCTCCTGAAATATTAATTTACGATATTAAAAATCACCCTAATTAAAAATCACCCTAGCTACGGGTGATTTTCTTATGGTGCAAAAATTTCAGTTCTTGGTGCGGATGAAAGGACTTGAACCTTCACGCCGTGAGGCACATGCTCCTAAGGCATGCGTGTCTACCAATTCCACCACATCCGCATAACCTGATTATATCAAAACAAATTCTACTTATCAACTGTCCGCGCTTATGTTAAAATTGAAGTAACATACCAAGGAGGATTGATGAATAAAGTTGCGAAATATTTGAATGAGCATCTTAGCGGCGAAGTCGCGTCGCAGGATTTTGCATTGAGTCAAGTTGAAGTTGACAATGGACTTTTGGCGCGCCGACCAGAGATGATTGTTCGTGCGGCTAATATGAATGACATTAGGAAAGTGATGCGATTTTGTTCTCAATTGGCAGAGAAAGGTCATGTTTTACCTGTATTTGTTCGTGGTTGTGGCAATGATGAAACTGGCGCGGCGACGAACAAAGGCATTGCAATTGACGAAAAAACGTATATGAATCGTGTGGTTGGTATTGATCCTCGCCAGCAACTGATTCATGTTCAAGCGGGAATTTCTCTTTCGGCAATCAACGCAACTTTGTCTACTCATAAAGGTTTGGGCTTGCCACGAACTTCATATGTGGCGGAAGAAGGCACGATTGGTGGCGCAATTAACACGGCTCCGTCCGGAATATTATCTGGCGCGCATGGTCGTTTTGCTGACGCGATTCAGCAGCTTGAAATTGTCCTAAGTAATGGCGACGTGATCCAGACTGGGCGCATATCTCGACGCGAATTAAGTAAGAAAAAAGGATTATCGACGTTTGAGGGCGAGATTTATCGAGAGATTGACAATTTAATCTCAGATAACGCCGAGCTGATTTCGCAAATGGATCCAGCTCTGCCAGATACGGTTGGCTACAGCGGGATTTCTCGGGTGAAGCAAAAAGACGGGTCGTTCGATTTGACGCCGTTGTTTATTGGTAGTCAGGGAAGTCTGGGTGTGATTTGCGAAGTTATTATGAAGGCGCAATTTATTCATCCGGAATATTCAGTTGTTGCCGCATCATATAAAAAGTTGTCAGACGCGCAATCAGCCGTGGAATTAGCAATGAAAAATAAGGCGTCGGCGGTGGAAATAATCGACGGACGATTCTTCCGTCAGGCTGCGGTCGTCGGTAAGGTAGTTGAGTGGGCGCCGAAAGAATGCTTTAAGGGTGCGGTGGTCTTGGCTATCTTTGACGACTTTTCTGACAGAGCACGTAATAAAGCTGCGAAGAAATTGACTCGAAAATTGGAATCATCAGAAGCGATTGACGTAAAAACTCTACATTTGGAAGAGCAGGATTTGTTCAGTTTGCATTCTGTTTTGGCTTTGGCGGAAACTCCGAGCGAGCCGCATATGATCGCGCCGCGCGTTTTCTCAGGGATTTTAATGGCGCCAGAAAAGATTGATAGTTTCCTTAGCGAGTTGAAGTCGCTGGAGTCTAAATACGGCGTGGATTTGCCAGTTTTTGTTGATTTTTCAAGCGATTATATTTCTCTACATCCGACGTTTGATAGTAAAAAAGTGAGTGAACGCCAGAAGATTCTTCAGTTGTTGGCAGAAATTTCTCAGATTGTTAATAAGTATGAAGGCTCATTTGCAGGATTTGGTGGTGACGGAAGGCTGAAGGCCAACTTTATCTATAAAAATCTGCCAGATGACGAAAAACAATTATACGCAAAGGTGAAAAAAATCTTTGATCCAGCTGGAATTTTTAACCCAGGAATTAAAGCAGAGGCTCAGCCGAAGGAGTTGGCGGCGGAATTAAACGCGTGGTGTAAGCTTCGTAATCAAGCTTGATACTGGGTGAGAATTGGGCTATAATTAACGCGTAGCCCATGCGGATGTGGCGGAATTGGTAGACGCGCTAGCTTCAGGTGCTAGTGTACGCAAGTACGTGAAGGTTCAAGTCCTTTCATCCGCACCAAGAACTGAAATTTTTCACTATAAGAAAATCACCCGTAGTCAGGGTGATTTTTAATGTCGTAAGTTCAGAGTCTACATGACAGGCAATCGTAAAAGAACAATCACCTGCCATGTAGACGAATCGACTCAAGGGATACTAAGTATCACCAAGTCCACTCTCCGTCGTCGAAGAAAACAGCGCACTCATACAAAGCAGCGCCCATGACTTGGCGACTCGTGATAGTTTCCTCGAGGCTGTGATCGACGATGTGAGGTGCAGTTGCGTGAACGATACCGCGACTACTGGTATTGAGGAATTCGCTCATTTCCTCTACAACCTCGTAGGCTGCGGAGATGTTGCGCGTAGCAGTGTCGAAGAGTTCTTCTTCGATCTCCGTATTTCCCTTAACGGCGCGGCTGTGAAGATAATCAATCGAATCTTCGAGTCCGCAGAGAGCCAGTTTGAGCTTACAGCACACCAACTTCGTGCTGTAGCCATAGTCGCTACAAAGAAGAGCTGTAAGCTCCACAATCTTCTGGAGTGAGGCTGTGTAGTTCTTTGTACTGAGTTTGAGCTCTTTCTTCTCGTATTCCTTGAAGTCGGAGACGTCGGCGTTTTTTGACGTTTGCCCTAATCTTCTTCCAGTCTTCCTTGAGAGTCTCAACGCCATTCTGAAGTTCGCTCGTGAAATGTCCCCACATTTCAGTATCCTTTCCGATATTCTCTCATCCGCAGGATCGCGACGTATCGTCCTTTACGATACAAGATGAGATTTCATCTCTCTTATGACGGTTTTTTAAAAAGAGATAAAAACTCATCTTGTATTCGATTGCCTGTCAAAGTACGCTTTCGGACAAGGAATAAATATCAACTCATCAACAAAAGCTGTATTCATTTGTATCACTAATAGGATAAAATGTCAATACCAATAACAAAATAACTTTCAAAACCAAAAGAAATAGCCCGCCAAGAGGCTCAGCCGAGGCTTAAGCCTCAAGGCGAACTACTTCTTAGGCGGGCTTTTAGCCCTTTGTTCGAATGACTACGTCATCCAGCAAACTGCTAATCACCTTGTCTCGCATCTCGATATCGCTCTCAAGGCCTTTGATCTGTCGTAAAGCGTCAGCAACTCGAGCTTCAGCATTGACATACTCACGTCGGTAAAACCCAAAGCCTATCCTGGCTTTGGCGAGTTTGCGCTGAAGCCTGTTGCGCTCGGCGAGAAGTCTCCTAGCGAAGCGTCGTACTGCGACGAGTTTGCTTTGAAGGCCGTCACGTTCACGCCTGGTCTTCAGGAGATCTAGTGTAGTCTCGCTGTATGTCTTACGGAGACTTTCGTAGCAGAGTTCATTGAACTTAGCATCTTCCCCTGCACGACGAAGCTCGAGCTTGGCCTCCCTGAGTTCGGACTTGGCAGAGTCAAGGTCGTCCCAGGATTTGTAGAGTTGGCGGTCGGCTTCATCGAGCCAGTCTTGAGTTTGAGCAAGCTTATTCTCGGTCTCGTAGAGTCGACCTCGAGTTTCCTCGAGTTCGGCCCTGACAGAGGCAAGCTCATCTTGGAGCTCACCGTTTTCGTCCTTGGACTTAGCAAGCTCATCTTGGAGCTCACCGTTTTCGTCCTTGGACACAGCAAGCTCTCGTCGGAGCTCGTTGATTACGTTGGCGTGCTTGGCGGTCCTCTTGTTGAAGAGGAGAGCGCACGCTACAAACGTGAACATCATCGTATAGTCAACGATGATCTGCATTGCTAAAAACCTCGGAGAGGTTAGTAATGCTAGCGACGGTAGCGGCTGCCCCAGGGCGTAAAGGCCAAGGGCGGCAACCAGTGGCCAGATGATAAGCAGGAATGCGGCGCAGACCGTATAGAACTTCCTGTTCACATGGATCACTTCCTTTGCACGGATATTTTTACGTCTAAAGGGCAACTCTTGCCCTAGAGACGTGCTCTAGGTAAGAGCTGATATTATTTATATCACACTTGTGTAAAAAAGTCAATAGAAGTCTCTCGATTTTTGTTATTTATTCAGGAATTTTGATAAAATAACAGAGATGGAAGATAAAAGAAACGTCATTGATAAATTTAAGGGTCGGAGCGAATCGGAGATTATAAGCGAGCTGGATTCTGAAGATCACGGTTTGATGATTGCGCTGGAAAATACCGAACGGGATTTTAATATGGGGACAATTGTCAGGAGTGCTAATGCGTTTGGCGTGCGGCAGATTTATGTGATTGGGCGCAGGCAATGGAATAAACGCGGTGCGATGATGACGGATAAGTATCTGCATATTACGTATCTGGCGACGACGGAAGAGTTTGTTGAAAAAATGCGTAATGAAGGTAGGGAAATTATCGCTATTGATAATATCCCAGGAAGTGTTAATATGTCACAGACGAGTTTATCGAAGCGTGCGGTTTTGGTATTTGGGCAAGAAGGGCCGGGGATTTCTGCAGAGCTGGCTGGCGCTGCGGATCAGATTGTGGCGATTGAGCAATTCGGCTCGACTCGTTCTATAAACGTCGGTGCGGCAGCGACTGTAGCGATGTATTGTTGGCTGCAGCAGAATGTACTGGCGGAAAATAGCTAATTGATTTCTACGCCTTGTTGGCTTAAAAAATCACGAGTTTCATCATCTAATTTACAATTTATGAAACGCGATCGTACTGCCAATTTCCCGCTACCATAGACAAATTGCGTTTCCTCGTCATATTTCATACCACGGAAGTCGCAATCCTCCGCTTCAATAATAGCTTTTACGCCACGAAAATCCACATTCCGAACCGACGAATCGGTAAAATAAATTGGTTGCCCGTAGATGTGCTTTGCGTCGTCCAGATTACAATTCTGAAACACGAAAAAGCCCATGACAAACTGGTCGAAATCAATGCCATGAAAATCCTCATCCGTAAAGCGAACAGTCTCTCCCTCCTGGATAGCGGGGTAGCGCTCACGCTGGTAAGCTGGCAAATCATTGGCGCGAATGGATTCGGCAATGCGATGCGTGATGTTGTCCATAAATTAATGATACACCATTATTTCTCGCAATAACTACGTCAGTTCCTACTTTACAAAAAGCATAAAATTTACTATAATGGACTCATGATTTTACCTAAATTCCATCATTCACACGTATTGCCGAGGTAGGACTCTGATTTTTGATTGTACGCGCCGAGTTCTGCCTCGGCGTTTTTGATTGCTATAAATAAGAAATAATGACATAATGGAGCTAACATGAGCAGTTTATCTACACAAAGTTACAAAGGTTCGCGAGACTATTTTCCAGAGGAAAAGCGTCTGCAGAATTATATTTTTAATGTTTGGCACAAGACGGTTGAGAGTTTTGGCTATGAAGAATACGGCGCGCCGCTGCTGGAGCCGCTAGATATTTATTTGGCGAAGTCTGGTCAGGAATTGGCGGGCGAGCAAACATACGCTTTTGAAGATCGTGGCGGTCGAATGGTGGCGATTCGTCCTGAGATGACGCCGTCGATTTCTCGAATGGTGGCGGCTAAACGTCAGGAATTAGCGATGCCTGCGCGGCTGTATTCAATTGCTAATTTTATGCGCTATGAACGACCGCAACGTGGGCGTGAGCGTGAGTTTTGGCAATTGAATGCGGATTTATTCGGCGTGGACGGCGCGGCGGCGGACGCGGAGATTATTGAGCTGAGTCACGCTAGCGTGATGAATTTTGGCGCCAAGCAGGAAATGTTTACGGTCAGGGTTAATAATCGCCAATTGATCAATCGTTTGATGAGCCAATTTTTGAAGCTTGATATTGTTGGTTCGACGATGATGATGAAGCTGCTTGATAGGAAAAATAAGATTCCTGCCGAAGAATTTAAGCGTCAGGCGATTGAGATTTTTGGTAGTCAAGCGTCAGAGGGTTTGCCGAAGCTAGCAAAAATGATCAGCATGAAGTCTGTTGATGATTTGCCGAGCGAATTGATGGAAGATGAAAGCGTTAAGCAGCTTCGCGAAGTGATGAAATTGCTTAGCCAAAAAGGCATTACGAATGCAGTGTTTGATGTTACTTTGATGCGCGGACTGGACTATTACACGGGCATGGTTTTTGAGCTTTTTGACAATTCGCCAGAGAATAACCGAGCGCTGTTTGGTGGCGGACGATATGACGGATTAGTTGGGTTATTTGGCGTTGAGCCGATTGCTACGGTCGGCGTTGGCATGGGTGCGACAACGATGGAACAATTTTTGGAAGTGCATGGCTTGTTGCCTAAATTGGCGTCTAAAACAGATGTATATATAATTCCGGTGTCAAAAGAATCTATGGCTGGCGCGGACGATTTGGCGCGAAAATTGCGCAGTGAAGGCGTGCGAGCGGAGTTGGATATCACTGGTAGAAAGATTGACAAGCAGATAAAAGCGGCGCTAAAAAAGCAAATTCCGTTTGCGGTGTTCGTGGGTGAGGATGAAATTGCTAGCGGCGCATACACGGTTCGAAACTTGGTGGAATCCGATGAGCAGAAGGTTGGCGCTGAGCGAATTGTGACAATCGTCAAAGATCGTCGATACGATGGCGATGAGGACGCTCTGTTTGAGATATAGTCTGATATCTGTTATAATTAGTCTTTATGAAGACTACTGTAAAAAAACTATCAGATACTAAAGTTCAATTGACGATTTCTTTGGGTGCTAGCGAATTAGCTGACGCAGAGCAGGTTTCCTTGACAAAGTTGGCGCGCGACATCAAAGTTCCAGGTTTCCGCAAAGGAAAAGTTCCCGCAAGCATAGCCGCTAAGCACATTGATCCGAATGCGCTTCAGGAGCAGATTTTGGAGAACGCTTTGTCAAAGGCAGTAGCTGAGGCGTTTTTGCAGGAAAAATTGCAAGCTCTAGATCGACCTAGCGTTGAAGTTAAGAAGTTTGTTCCTGGTTCTGAGCTGGAATTTACGGCTGAAGTTGAAGTTATTCCTCCAGTAAAATTGGGCGATTACAAAAAATTGACAGCGAAAAAAGAAGTAGCCAAGGTCGAGGATAAAGATGTTGACGAGGTTATTGAGCGAATCCGTAAAAACTATTCCGAAAAATCAGAGGTCAAGCGTGCCGCTAAGCTCGGCGACGAGGCTGTGATTGACTTTACGGGAAAGAAAGACGGCGTGGCGTTTGACGGCGGTTCGGCTAAGGAATATGGCTTGAAGCTTGGTGAAGGCCAATTCATTCCTGGATTTGAAGAAGGCGTGATTGGTCATAAGGCTGGCGAAGAGTTCGATTTGAAATTGAAATTCCCAGAGGATTATCACGCTGAGAATCTGGCGGGTCAAGACGTTGTATTTACTGTGAAGCTTCACAAGGTTAATGAATTGAAATTGCCAGAACTAAATGATGAATTTGCTGCAAAATGTGGTCCATTTACAGAGATGAAAGAAGTAAAAGCGGACATCAAGCGTGAACTCACCGCGCAAAAAGAGCGTGAAGCTGACGAGAGGTTTAAGGACGCGTTGGTTGGTGAATTGACGGAAAAGAGTAAGGCTGCGTTGTCAGAACTTTTGGTTGAGGATCAATTGCGATCAATCGAGCGTGACTTGACTCAGAATTTGATGTACAGCGGGCTGAGTTTGGACAGCTATTTGAAGACTCAGGGCTTCAAGGATAAAGAGGAGTGGGTGAAGAAAGAAGCTCGTCCAGCGGCTGAAAAGCGCGTTAAGGCTGGTCTGGTATTGGCTGAATTGTCGAAGGAATTGAAGATTGATGCTTCTCGTGATGAAATCCAGAGACAAATTGACTTCTTCAAGCAACAATACGGTAAAGATAAGAAAATGCTGGAACAATTTGACAATCCAAACGTTCACCGCGGTATTGCCAACCGAATGATTACAGATAAGACCGTTGCTAAATTGGTCGAATTAAACACGAAGAAATAGGGTAAATATGCCAAAATCATACCTCATCCCAACTGTCGTTGAAAAGTCGGCCGACGGCGAGCGTGCTTTTGATATCTATTCGAGATTGTTGAATGAGAGAATTATTTTCCTTGGCGAAGACGTTAACGAGCATACCGCTAACAGTGTAGTGGCGCAATTACTGCATTTGGCATACGTTGACCCGCAAGCTGATATATCGCTATATATCAATAGTCCAGGCGGCAGCGTTTATGATGGAATGGCAATTTATGACACGATGAATTTTATTAAGCCTGATGTGGCGACGTATGGAATTGGTTTGCAGGCAAGCATGGGGGCGTTTTTGCTCAGCTCTGGCGCTAAGGGCAAGAGGTTTTGCTTGCCGCACGCTAAGGTGATGATTCATCAGCCATCTTCTGGAACGCACGGAAAAGTGACCGACATGGAAATTGACATGAAGGAAACTTTGGAAGTTAAGGAGATGCTAGCGAAGATTATGGCGAAAAACACCGGTCAGAAGTTGGCTAAGGTTAAGTCTGACATGGAGCGTGATTATTGGATGACGCCAGATGAAGCTGTAAAGTACGGTCTAATCGACAAAGTCTTGACTAAATTGTCATAAAAAATTGCGTGTTTGTTGTTAAAACTACTAGTGATTCTGCTTGTGGTTTTTGGAGGATATTGTCATAATTTGAGTTAGGCAAGGAGGGCTTATGAGGCAATATTTAGATGCATTGAAATACGTTCGTGATAACGGTGTGCAAAAAGGTGATCGTACGGGAACGGGGACGACAGAAGTTTTTGGTATTCAGACGCGATATAATTTGGCAGACGGATTTCCGGCTATGACCACGAAGAAGTTGTATTTTAATAGTGTCGCTCATGAGCTTTTGTGGTTTCTTAAGGGTACGGGCAATATTGAATATTTGGCGCAAAACGGCGTTCATATCTGGGATGAGTGGCCATATAAAAATTACCTAGAAAAAACTGGCCAGAAAATACCAGAAATTAACGGCGATGAGTGGCGCGCTGGAATGAAGGAATTTATTGATAAGATTGCGAACGATCACGCGTTTGCTGAAGAATGGGGAAATTTGGGACCTGTTTACGGTGTTCAATGGCGAAAATGGCCGGACGGGAAGGGCGGAACTATTGACCAGATTCAGAACGCCATTGACATGATAAAGGCAAATCCAGAGTCGCGCCGGAATATCGTGAGTGCATGGAATGTGGCGGAAATTGATGATATCGTTCAAGCTGGCGGGCTGCCTCCGTGTCATACGATGTTTCAATTTAACGTAAGACCTGGTAAAAACGGCGAGAAGGACAAGCTGGATTTGGCGCTGACTCAGAGATCGGCGGATATGTTCCTTGGGGTGCCGTTTAATATTGCCAGCTATGCACTGCTTTTGTCTATGGTCGCTCGAGTTACCGACAAGCAACCTGGCGAGTTTGTCCACACCTTAAATAGCGCACATATTTACAATAATCACCGCGCGCAAGTTGACGAGCAATTAGCGCGCCGTCCGCTGCCGCTACCAAAGCTGTGGTTGAATCCAGACATCAAGAGTATCGACGATTTCACGATTGATGATGTCCGTTTGGAGAATTATGAGTGCCATCCGCCGATAAAAGCGCCGATTGCTGTGTAGTGTGATTTGCGTGATTCGTGATTTTTACGTCTGTTGGCTGAGGCTGTCGGTTTTTATTCTTTATCAGGATCCTCGGTTGTAAAGGCTATATAGTTCTGATCCTCAGTGTCGGAGCGCCGTAGTCTGGTAATCTCTTGATCGGGTAGAGTGAGGCTTAGTTCTTGAGTGTTGGCGTCATACATTATGGTCGCGTACCTTCCTAATATTCTAGTTCTTCCGTCTTCGTCTGTCCATTTTTCTATGACGGGAACTTTATCATTGAATGTTGTGTTGTTTGCTTCGGTAGGTTTGCCAGATAGTAATATTGTTTTGCCTTCTGGGAGATCTGCAAGCGTGACATCTTCCATTCTCTCAAGGACTGCTACGCGTACTGTTGTGGGTCGTTCGTTCATAATCTCTACTATACCACAAACATAAAATACTGTCAATTTAAGAAGGCTATTTTCTTTTATACGTCACAAAATCAAAATCGTAATTATTTTCACTATCTGCCGAATGATGTGTGCGACTTACTTCCTCCCACGCGTCCATATCTATATCTGGGAAAAAAGTGTCAGCATCGGGAAACTCGGCGTCAATTTCCGTGGCGTAAATAGTGTCAATTTCTGGAATATCTAGAGCGTCTTTATAAACTCGTGAGCCGCCAATAATAAAAGTTGGATATCGCGACAAAGCCAGGGCGCTTCGTAAATTCATAGCCGTAAGAACTTTTTTAACACCAGTTGGCTTGGATGAAATGACGATATTTTCTCTGTCTGGAAGTGGTCGCGAGCCAATTGACTCAAACGTTTTTCTGCCCATAATGACATTGCTATTTCTCGTCAATCGCTTAAAATTTACCAAATCGGCTGGCAAACTTCGCCCCCACGGCATGTCGCCATTTTGTCCGATGGCGCGGTTTTTATCGTAAGCTACAATAATGGCTTTTTCCATAATTTCAGTTTAACATGCTGTAAAATTTACCGAAAGCTTGATAGGAATGCATAAACTTGCCATAATAAGATTTGGTAGAAAAATCACGCAATGGGAGGTGTTTAGTGAGCGTGTACTCAAATAAAGATATATTAGCGGCGATTGAAGATGGGACAATTGTCTGTACGCCGTTCAACCCAAAAAACGTATCGGAAGCCAGCTTAGATTTTACGCTAGGCTTTAATTTTTATAAGCAGGAATATGATGATATTTCGCGGGTTTATAATCCGTTTGACGAGTCTGATGTCAATCGATATTTCAAGGGTCCGCTTAAGGCTATGCCGCATGCCGAATGGTGTGAGCGGCACGGTTTTCGGGAATTTAAGAATATTCCGCCAGATCATCCGATAATCGTACTGAAACCTGGTGAGCGAATTTTGGCACACACGCACGAATTTGTTGGAATTCGGACGCATGGCGGCGCGGCTGAGGTAAAAAGTCGTAGCTCTTGGGGGCGAAATGGCGTGGCAGTGTGTTTTGATGCTGGCTGGGTTGATCCGGGATATATCAATCGGATTACGCTTGAGATTTATAATTTGAATAAACACGAGAGCGTAGTTTTGCCTGTCGGTGAGAGAATTGGGCAATTGATTTTTCATCACACTGGTCAGGTTGACGGCGGATATGCTAGTGGGCGCGGCGGAATGAGCGGCAAATATCAGCACACTGACGATTTGGATGAATTGATAAAAACTTGGCGTCCAGAAATGATGTTGCCGCGGGCGTTTAAGGATCGTCGATATAAACCGATGGAAATCGCGGGACTTGGCGAGGGGATTTTGTGATGATGGCAGGTTCAATGTTTCGCTCACGTACGAAAGAGAAAGAATATATTGATCACAGGAAAAAGCACAAGTCTGACGGCTGTGATTTTTGTCAATTGGTAAAACATCACACAGATCAGGTCGTTGGTGAAACGGCGCATTGTCTGATTATTAAGAACAGGTTTGGCTATAATTTTTGGGATGGCTGCGGCGTGGACGATCATTTGATGGTGATACCGAAACGACACGTGGACTCATTGGCAAATTTGAGCGACGAGGAAAAAATTGACTATATGAATCAGGTTGCTAGGTTTGAATCTAGTGGCTATTCAATTTACGCTCGAGCCCAAGGCAGCAAAACCAAGTCGATGATACATCAGCATACTCACTTGATAAAAATTGATGGCAAAACGAAAAAATGGCTGATATTTCTACAGAAGCCGCACATTGTGATTACGAGGTGATGATGGGCGACGCGGGAAAATACATAGTTATCGAGGGCAATGACGGGACGGGCAAATCGACGCAGGTCGCGAAATTGGCGGAATATTTTCAGTCAATCGGGCGAACGGTTTGCGTGATTGAAGAGCCGGGAAGTGACGATCCGGAAAAATCAACTCCAATAGCAAATGAACTTCGAAAAGTGATTAAAAATGGTGATCTGGCGCGCTCTGCGGCGGTGAATGTGGCGCTATTTTCTGCAGCTCGGCGTGAATTGTGGCGGGAAAAAATTCAGCCTGCGTTGGAGCGTGGGGAAATTGTTTTGAGCGCGAGAAATTATATCTCAACGCTGGTTTATCAGGGGCGAGGCGAAGGTTATGACGAGTCGGAGATTTTGCGATTGACAGAATTGTTCACCGATGAAAAATACTTGAGGCCAGACGTTATGGTTATTTTGAGTTTGAGTCGCGATAAGCGGGAAGAGCGAATTTCTATGCGCGGCGAGCTGAAAAATCCTGACACTTTTGAGTCGCGTGGGCAAGATTTTCAGAAAAAAGTCGACGATGGATATTTGGAGATTGCCAAAGTATACGGAATTCCGGTAGTTTCGGCGGACGGGACAATTGACGAAGTTCATGATATACTGGTGAGTAAGATTAAAGGAAAGGAAGAGGTAAGCAAGAATGAGGGTAGAGATAGGTAGATTGATTCCAGATCGTATAGACCGTGAGACTCGAATGGCTATCTGTGATATGTGGTCGGGAGCCAAAAATCTTACTAATGAAAAGAAGACAGATCCTAAGTTGATGCGTACTATTTATGACAACAATAGTCCAGATAATTTACGACGTGAGGCGAGTAGGCTGGATTCTGGAATTTATGTGGTACAAAGACTTGGTAGAGGCGGTTTACTGGCTGCTGCGATAGTAACCACTAAAAAGGGTAGAACTGCTCCGCAATATGGTGATAGCCAAGCAGGTAGGCCTATGTATATGGAGATTTTTGGCGCGAGTGCTGATGCTGAGGAGGCTTGGTCAGACTATCTCCGGAGCATGGTAGGTCAGGCACGAAAGGACTTTGGTCAATCCATGGGAAGCAGCGTCACTAAGCTTTGCGCTTACGCCTCTCCTAATGCTAATGAGAAATTTCCTGATGTTGTTAGGAGTATTAATCCTTGTACTTATGAAAAGCATGGTGGAGAGGAAGGGTCGTTCGGTGATGTAGGCGGAGTGCCTGGGTTTTACGTTCGGCATGATGTGGAGTTTGATGAGGTCCCTCAGATTAGTTGCATACGCGAAGACCTAAATGGCACTACTTATCCACTACTGGATGTTCGTCCGTTCAACGAGCTTGTTCCAGCTCGCACTGGGTCTACCGAAGAAGTACCAGTAGCTGCCTGAGAGTAAAATATCGTAAAACCCCTTGATTTTATTGACGGTTTTCGTCATAATGAGTAGTTATAGAAGTAGTGTATTCATGGCGGGTAAAAATTGCGAGTAGGCAAATCGTGATTTTGGGCTATGAATTAGAGATCTTCACGGCCGTCTATTAACCACTAATTAAAGCGAGGAGTGTTTACGCCTGTGGCAAAAAAACCAACCACAAGTAGCGAGCGCGTCTATTTCACCTCTGGTGATAATGCCCTGCCGCTACCAAACTTAATCGCTCACCAAAAAGATTCTTGGCGCTGGTTCGTCGAAGAAGGTTTGAGTGAGATATTTTCAGAAATTAATCCAATTGACGACTACACTGGTCAGAAGTTGTCATTAAAGTTCGGCAAATATTATTTTGGCGAGCCAAAAAACACTGACCAATTTGCCAAAGAAAACAACTTGACATTTGAAGCTCCGCTACACGCAACGGTTGAATTGACAAACAAAACAACTGGCGTGGTTGAAGAGCAGGAAATTTACCTCGGTGAATATCCATGGATGACTGAGCGCGGTACATTCGTTATCAACGGTACGGAGCGTGTGGTTGTTAGCCAGTTGATTCGCTCTGCTGGTGTTTTCTTCACTGCTGAAACAGTAGCGGGACGTAATTACTATGGTGCGAAAATCATTCCAGGACGTGGAGCTTGGATG
>QFCH01001750.1_pt1 | contig 84007 bp, 68 predicted proteins | sample 5346071 | NCBI WGS metagenome assembly QFCH01 (sample SAMN09062255, study PRJNA434731) | Human gut metagenome, whole genome shotgun sequencing project. | isolation source: stool timepoint B chromium assembly | host: Homo sapiens | collected 2015
GTTCTACATCGGTAGATCCCAGTGATACAACGTACAAAACGGTTCGATCCCCGCCCCCAGAAGCTCATCCGCCAAATTCTGGTAGAAACGGATCCCAGCTTCATTGATCACACCACGTTTCGGAATCACTCGCGGCCAGCTGATCGAAAAACGATACGTTTTCAGTCCCAGTTCTTTCATCAGCGCCACGTCCTCTTTATAACGGTGATAATGATCGCAGGTTACGTCGCCGTTCATATTGCGTTTGATATGCCCCGGGCTGGTCGCATCCCAGATACTGTCGGTCTTGCCATCTTCATTTCTTGCTCCCTCTACCTGAAAAGATGCGCTTGCCGCACCCCATAAAAAATCTTTTGGAAATTTTTTCATGATATGGTTCCTCCTTTTTGTTTTACGAAATAAACTTCCCCGCACAATCCGATCCAGTTCTGCGGTTTCCAGTTTTCCGGTTTATTTTTCGGCGGAATCTGCCGCTCCAATGTCGTCGCCACTTCCACCGTGATCTGATTCTCTCCCGGACGCAGCCATTCTCTGATCTCATATCGATACGGCGGCATGATCTGAATTCCGCAGTCTCGACCATTTACAAACACCTGCACGGCTTCTCCCGCATCGGTGATCTCCAGAATGATCTTAGATTCTTTCTCTTCTGATTGCTTCAAAGAAGTTTCGTTTTCCTCAATTACCACTCTCGTCTCATAGCGAAGTACTCCGGCAAATTCTGGCATTTCCAACTCCGCCGCATCCGGAAGCACAACTTCCGTCGCTTCACCAAAAGCAGGATATGCCACACTCTCACAAACCGAGCGCTTCCATCCTGTATCCAGTTTTCGGATTCGTTCTTCCGATACCAGGCTTACCTTTTTACATTCCATTGATTCTGTTTCATCAAACACAAGGATCCAGCTTTTTCCCGGCTCTATCCGAACGAAAATTTCCAATCCTTTTTCTGTACACCGACTGTTCACAGATTCCAAATGATTTTCCCACGCTTCATACCGATAACAGGATTCCCTCCGTCCCGGCAGATACACGCTTCCCTCATAAACTTCCGTCCCCTCATTGACCAGATACAATATCTCCGGATCGCCGTAATACTGGTAACTCCGGAGATATCGATCTGACGGCTGGATTTTTACTTTCGGCATCTGTCGTTTTTTCATGTAAGCGACAAGATCCGAAAGCTGCACGATTTCCGCATATTTCCTTACTTCTCCAAGAAGCGTACATTCTTCTTTCAACTCTGTCTCGCTGCAGATGCCTTTTGGATAATTTTCAAGAAATACGCACGGAAAATCATTTTTCCCAAGCCGAACCACCGCTGCCGCGGTCTCTTTCGTAACATAATCGCACTCCGGAATGATCAGGAGCCGGTATTTCTGTCGATGGACGTTCAGCCCCTCTGTCAGATCTGCCTGATATACCGCATCTGTAAAAATATCCGACGGCACAAAATCAAACCCAATCTGCGCTTCCGTCAAGACGCGGGCAGGCTTCTGCATATACATACATTTCTTTCCCGTCCACTCTGCGTCTCCATGATAGAGGATCGCCGCCTCACTCTCATGTCTTCCGCCGCTGATCAGACTACAGACGCGGTTCATATATTTCATCAATTCTCCGAAATGACGATATTGCGGATTATGTCCGTGTGCATAAAAATGCGGCGGGCAGTCCGGATCCGGAAATGCTTTTGCCGAAAATGCGTGTGGAACAAAATGATTCACACCACGCACCATAAAATGATCCGCCAGATAAGCTTCTAACCGAACCCCCTCTTTCCAGCCATAATTTCCAAAAATCTCGCACATCGAGCGATCCTGCTTCCGGGAATCGATCGCCGCCGCACTGGACGCCAGCCGCCCCAATGCAAAATGATAGAATTCCCCGTCACGTTTTGTTCCAAGGTGCGACACATACTCCATGTCTTCGCCCTGCGGGATCACCTGTCCGCCTATATCATCAATTCCAGCCATATCCTGTCCCATCATTCCCCGGAAAAAATGTCCCAGGCTGGAACCACAGCGTGCATGCTGGTTATTATCCTCGATCAAATGTCCGATATACTGTACGCCGTGTTCTCTGCACCAATCGCCGATCTGCATGGAAAAATCAGTTTCTACACGACGCGTCACAAGATCCATATACCCATACCGTACCTTAGCCGTCAGATCCCCGTCAAACTCCTGCTCCCAGAGAAGCGGCAGATATTTCAGGTAATCCGCTCCCCACCGTTGTTCCAGATCCGTCTGCAGACTTCTGCTCCACGGCTGATCTTCATTTTCGTAAATCTTCTGATCCATTTGATACAGATGTCCGTTTCCGATCTCCGGTTCATCCGAGAAAAATCCTGCGATCGTCGTTCCAAAATCATCTGCATAATGTGCATAATGCGGCTCATATACAGTCTCGATCAATGTACGGCACGACTCTTGATCCAGCATATTCATATAATTCCTATGGGGTCCGCGGTTTCTCGTCAACTGGCAAGAATAAATTTTCCACACTCCGTCAGTCGAATGAAAGGAAAGTTTTCCTCCCTCCGCGCTTAAAATGCGAAGATTATCCACACCGCTTCCATTCTTTTTCACCGCCACAGCGCCAATCCATCGATCGTCCGAAAACGTCTCAAATGACATATGAAAATAATTTTCGATCCAGGTCGGTTCAAATGGTCTCACCCTCTCATACTCATCCGATTCCCACGTCTTTTCCTCGTTTTCTTTCACTTCTCCTAATACTTTGTACGTCAAAAACCATCTGCGGCACACATCCGGCTTCTCCTCCATTTTTCCGTTACAGTACCCTGTCGGGAAATGGCTGTCATCCAAGATCCATACTTTCATTCCGCGTGTTCTCGCCTCATCCAAAATGATATCCATATCATGCCACCAAGCAGCTCCCAGAAAGTCCGGATGCGGACGGCTCTCCACGCATACCGCCCGGATATTGGAATCATAGATCACTTTCATATACTCCCGCAACACGGATTCTTCCTCGCCGTGCTGCCAGAAAAACGGAAAAATATAATTCTCCGTCTTCCCCTGCAATAAATTTTTTATCTTAGAATTCATATGTTTTGTCCTCTTCCTGCTTATAACGCTGCCGAAACTCACTCGGTTTCATGCTTTCCGAACGTTCAAAGACCTGATTGAAATGATTCACGTCATTGTAGCCTACCAATTTGCATACTTCATAAATCCGTAGATCCGTTTCTGCCAGCAGTTTTTTCGCCCGGTCTATCCGATAGCTGATCAGATAATTTTGATACGTCATTCCGGTCTTTTTCTTAAACAACTGACTGAAATAATACGGGTTAATAAAAAACTGCTTGGAAATATCATTCAGCGTTATATTTTGATTGTAATTCTGCCGGATATATTCTTTCGCCTCCGCGATCACATCTTTCTTTTTCGGCACACTGTCTTTGAGCATCACTTCATTCATACTGCCCACCATATTGATGATCCAATTTTCCAGCTGCTCAATCGTCTTAAACTTTTCGATACTCTCGAGTGTAAATAAATTCTTTCCGAAATATTCATTCATCTGCAGCTGTGCCGTCGGAATATTGTGCAGCCCCAACAGCACAATGTTCAGACTTAGTTTCTGTAATTCCGGCAGCGAAAGCTGATTTTCGGACAACACCCGTTTGAAGATCCCCTTTACCGCAATATGAAATCCGTCCTGATCAAACCGGTCGATCCGTTCTTTTAATTGTTCCATTTCTTTTTCCGTGATCAGATCCGTACGGTTTTCCATATCGTAAAGCTCTTCATACAGGATCACCGTCTTACTGCCTTTCAGGATTCGATAGTTCAGCGCAACTCTCGACTCCTCATATGCATTTGAAAGCCGGGTATATTCCGGATAAGTATTTCCGACTCCGATACTGCAATCTTCCGAAAATCCGGACATCTTTTTCATTTCCTCCAAAAATTGTTCCGCGAGTCTCCGCTTTTTCTCCACATCCAGATCATTCGCCGCAAGAATCAACGCCATCTGCGTCCGTCCGGTTTTCACTCCGTACAGAAAACATTCTTCTTCCCGACACAATGTGTCCGAAAGTATAGTTTCCTGTTCTTCCCTCATTTCCTTTTCTGCGTTATTTTCCGTCTCTTGTGCTTCCCACTCCACGATCATGCTTGTAAATTGACGATACGTTTTCAGTACCCCCTGCTCTTCCAAATATTCCCGCACGGTATAATGCTGGTCGGTTCCACTCGTCAAGAAATCCCGCAGCGCATAATTACGCATATCGTCATTCATTTTATTCAGGGAATCTTCAGAGTTTCTCCGCTCTGAAATTTCCCTGCATACCTTATTTAACGTTGTGTTCAACTCATTTTCATCTACCGGCTTCGTAATAAAGTCCCGCACGCCGAGTTCGATCGCCTTTTTCGCATAACTGAATTCCGCATATCCGCTCAGTACGATAAATTCCGTCTGTTGATTTCTCTCCCGAAGGGCGCGGATCATCTCCAATCCGTCCATCACCGGCATCCGGATGTCGGTCAGAATAATATCGGGCTGATATTCCAACGCCGTCTCATATCCCTCCATTCCGTCATGCGCCAATTTCACCGGCGTACAAAGTGGATTGTATTTTTCCACCAGATAGGCAATACCCTTGGCTTTTTCTTTTTCATCTTCTACGATCAATATTTTAAATGTCATAGAGCTCCCTCTTTCCTCATTCTGCATACGGAACCCGGATCTCGATCACCGTTCCGTTTTCATCGCTGGATAAAATTTTCAGACTTCCCTCATTTCCATACCGAAGCCGGATCCTCTCGGCAATATTTCGCAGTCCGATCCGATGCGAAGTTTTTCCCTCTTCGCCGCTTTCCCGAACTATTTCTTTCTGCTCATCCCGATCACCGTTCTGCTCCCGCAAAAGTTCTTCACGCACTTCCTGAAGCCGCTTTGGACTCATCCCGAACCCGTCATCCCGTATCGTAAATACCATCTGATTTTCTTCCGTCAGTTTTCCGGAAATGGAAATGCGGATCGGAACACCGCTTTCCCGACTTCCATATTTAAAACTGTTCTCCACAACAGGCTGGAATAAAATTGACATGATCTTCGCCTGATAAATCTCGGGATCGATCTCTTCTTCCAGTGTGATCACATGATCAAACCGGATATTTTGCAGCTGGATATAAGAACGTATATTTTCCATTTCATCCTGCACACGATGATTTTTCTTATCACTGTCCAGAACCGTGCGGAACATTTTGGCCAGCAGTTTGACCATATCCGCCACCGCGTCATCTCCGTTCAAAATCGCCTTGATCCGGATAGACTCCAGTGTATTGAACAGAAAATGGGGATTGATCTGCGTACGCAGTGCCAAAAATTGTGCATTCTTCTGCCGGATTCCCGCAACGTACACTTCCTCGATCAGCGATTTCATTTTCACGACCATGTGATTATAACTTTTGACCAGACTACCGATCTCGTCATCCCCGACAGTTTCTTCGATAAGATCATAGTTTCCCTCTTCCAGCCGTTTCATACTTCCCTGAAGCTTGCGGATCAATCTCACCATATTGCCGCTAAACAGAATGGACGCTGCAATGATCACAAGGATCATGATCACAACAAGTACGATCGTCACTTTCTGGATAAAGCTGATCCGAAGAAACATTTTACTGCGCGGTATGACCGTGTTGACTTTCATTCCAAGCTGTTCTGTCCTATTCTCAATGACAAGATAATTTTTCGGATCTTTCTGATACATCAGAAGTTCTTCCTGATTTATCTCGTTATAGTTGATCCGTCCGCTGGAAAGATCCGAATCATAGATCAGTCCACCCAATGCATCGGTAATATTGATCTTGATATTATATTGATTTCGTTCCAGAAGAAATGCATCACTTAACTTGATCAGACTCGCCGGTGAAAAATCAATAAGGATCATTCCTGTATATCTTCCCACAAAATCATAGACTTTTCTTCCGAATGTCACCATGATCTGATCTTTTTCTCTGTCATAATAGGAACTGTCATGGAGGGGAGAGATAAACAACGTGTCTGTCTTTCGATTCTGTTCCAATAGCCATGGCTGTTCCATCAGTACATCATAATCTATCGTCTTTCCATTTCGGTCATACTGATAGTATTCTCCCTGCTCATTTAAAATCGTAACTGATAAAATCTCCGGTTCCATCGTCATCAATTTTGTGATGATCTCTCTGTAATATAATTTATTTTCTATCTGCTCGGAAATCGGAATATCTGTTGAAAGATTCTCCATCAACCCCTCATTCACCAAAAGCGACCGGGTCAGTGAATCATAATCCTCTACAAATGCATTCATATCCGATGCAATCTGCGAACTGAAGATCGACGTAGTCTCTTCCATCGACGCTTCCAGACTTCTTGCCGAAATCTGATACAGCACAGCACAACTGATGATCAGCGGTATCACACTGACAAGCGAAAACACAAGGATCAATTTTGCCGCCATATTAAGCCGGTTCCAAATCTTTTTTATCTTTCCCACACGCGCATTCTCCTCTGCTACATTTCTCAATTTAAAGAGAATTCCAGAAACTCCATACTGCCGCTCCCATGATAAGTGAACAAAAGTGTTCCGATCTGCCCTTTTGGCTCTTCCTGCCAAATCCCCGGAGAATTTTCTTGTAAAACATCCGTCAGAGCTTCCGGTATGATTTCTGCAGACACTTCTGTCCATTCTTCCGATCTTTTCAAAGGGATTCTGCAGAGCTTTGTTTCGTTTCCGTCCTCTTTTCCAATCATTTTAACATACAGTTCTCCGTCTGCATGTCTGATTTTTACGGAAATTGTACAAAGATTATGGAAAGCAAAATATTTATAGCCGATCACCGCACCGTCGCTGATTTGTGTAAGATACGGATAAGGTACTTCTTCCTTATTTTCTGTCTGCTGCATAGATTTTTCCGGAGAAAAGTCCGGCACATCCTGCGTCACATAAGGCTGTCCCAACGTATAAGGTCTGGAAATCCCCGGTTCTTCTTTTCCGTGCAGAATACATGCGATCGCTGCCGGATACGTTCCCTTTCCGTCCAATGGTTTCCCATTCAGTCCCTGAGATGTCATCTCCGCCTGCACGATCTTTCCGTCCTCTGAAAATATGATCGGCTCCGCACAGCCCTGTCTGGAAAACTGCGTCCGATTGGTCGGACGGTGATAAAATATATACCATTTCCCATTGATCTGTTCGATCCCGCCGTGATTATTTCCCCACATGATCTGCATATGATTCTGTCCGGCTTCTTCCATGATTCCGGAATTATCCGACACGACACCTCCATACTTGTACCCCCGATCCGGGCGATCACTCATTGCATAACAAAGTTCCCGGGATCTTACCGAGGAATAAATCAGATAATAACGTTCTTTGATCTTACGGATAGAACTTGCCTCAAAAAATTCATGTCCCTCAAATCCTGTTCCATCAGATTCACCCAGTATCGGGATCAAGCGCCTCGGCTCTTCTTTGATCGTCAGCATATCATCCGACAATTCCATCACGCAGGAGTTCTTGGGACTCCTGCCGATGTCAGCTTCCGTCTTCGGACCGTTTCCTGAATACAGATAAATCTTTCCGTCATCATCGATGAATACCCCCGGATCAAACTGCCAGATGTCTCCCTCTCGTTTTCCGATCAATCCGCCCTCTTTATCATGCACGATTCCGTAAAATTCATATGCTCCTGCGGGTTCCTCACAGACAGCAACGCCGATTGCTTCCCCATCTCCATCCGGACAATAATAGAGATAATATCTTCCGTCCTTTCCCCGCACTACATCCGGAGCCCAAAGCTGACGCGTGCCGTCTTTCATCCGGGGATCCTGCTCTTTTCGATAGATCACGCCCTCATACCGCCACTGCTTCAAATCTGAAACATCGGCTGACCAGCAAACATAATCATTCATGCAAAATTTTGTTCCGCCTGCCCGGTCATGACTACCGTATAGATAGACCCGCTTCCCGAATACATGCGGTTCTCCATCCGGAATATATTCCCACAGCGGCAGATATGGATTATAACACTGTGTTTTCATCTTCCCTCTTCCTTTCTAAATACAAGTTCCTATCACTGAAAAGAATTCTGTTTTGCAGAATTCTCCGCCTGCGGTGGGTTGCCGAAGCCCCACGCCGCAGTGCGATCCTCGCGGAGCGTTTTTGCTGCATAGGACGCAGGTTCCTATGCAGCAAAAGACAGGAGCCCAAAGAAGTAATCACTCCCCGGACTCCTGTCTACACTTCTGCAGAGTATCACTTGGGACGTATACTCTGTCTATTTTGTTTTATTTGCATACCACTCTCTTGCAAGCTTTGTCACTTCTTCTCCGCCGGATGCATACCACTTCTCTACAAATTCATCGAACTTGTCAATAGAATATTCACCGGTGATGATCTTCGTTGCATATTCTACATAGAGCGTACGATTTCCGATGTCCGGATAATCACTGTAAATAGATTCCGGCATACCATCTCCGGCAAACGTTCTTACATATTCCTGATTTTCCTGCACATTATTGATTGCCTGGGATACAGACCACTCACGATCTTCTGTCAATTGTGTGGAAAGCAGATCTACCTGAAAATCAAGTGTTGCAATACTGTTGTACGGAGCCAAAACAAGATTCTGCTGAGAAGATGGATCATCCGGAAGCCGAATCGGTTCCCCGTTCACAACTTCATGATGCATTCCCTCTACCCCATTATAGAAATCCATCCATAAATCTTTATTTCCGTAAGCATCCAGCACTTTCATGATCTTATCGATTTTTTCTTCATCATCTGTTTTTGTTACAACAAATGCGCCTCCATTCATCTGACGTGCTGTGTAGAATCCCTCATATCCCGGCGCTGAAATTGCCGGAAGTACCGCGATCTCCGGTTTCTCACCTGTACCATTGTAAATATTTTCTGCGTAGTTATAACATTCCTGCGGAAGGTGTTCCCACACGCCGACTACACCGGAATTGATTTTTCCATCCCATGCGGATTTGTCATTCAGAAGTGTTTCCGGGTCGATCAGCCCCTCTGCATACAGCTCTGACATCCATTCTAAACAGTCTCTCATATTTTCCGTCACTGCAGAATAAGTCAGTTCGCCATCATAAATATCCCACTGCGGATATCCCTCCCACATTGCGATTCCATACTGTCCGAACAACTGTCCCATCCATCTTGCTTCTTCACGACCACCGGTCGGAATCTCATCCGCCACGCCGTTTCCATTCGGATCGTCATTTTTAAATGCCTGCAACACTTCTACAAATTCTTCCTGCGTTGTCGGCATTTCCAATCCAAGATCATCCAGCCAGTCCTGACGGATCATCGCGCCATTCCGTCCATATTCCAATACTTGCGGAACCACATAAATTCTATTTTCCCCGGTCGGATCATTTGCCTTAACTGCATCCCATACTTCTTCCGGAATACTCTCCCACAGATGAGGCGCTTTCTCCGGCAAAAGATCCGTCAGATCCAGAAGCGCTCCGCTCTCGATCAATTCCGCTTCGTTTCCATTGTATGGAGCAAATATGTCTGGCATATCTCCCGCTGCGATCCTCAGATTCAACTGTTCCAGATAGGTCTCGCCGCCATTCCATTCTACATACGGCTGCACAATACCGACACCGATTTTTTCTTTATAAAAATTATACAGTTCGCTTCCTGCTTCTACCGGAAGATAGCCTGTATTGGTCCCCCATATTTCAATGTCTTCATCAGACGCTGAAGCTTCTTTTTTGGACTCTCCTTTGTCCCCGGATTCTCCTGACGATCCGCATCCGGACAGCATCGATACAACCATTGCCGTAGCCGCCATTACGCTCAACAAACGTTTCACATACTTGTTCTTCATAACACTTGTCCTCTTTCCTTTTTATTTGTACTGCTTTTTGATATTTGTATTCTACCACTGAAAAACATGCTTTCAAATATGGGGATTTTAGGTATTGCCATGACTTTTTTTAGTTTTTAATAATTACCCAAAGCAAACACTTTCAATACACATGAAATCTTCCATATAAAGCGATTTTCTGCGTTATCCGCAATCGCTGTACGTCCAGTACAGCTCATTTGTCTGCCTTTAAAATCGCTTTTTCTGAAAGATTTCATGCCGCAGGGTCTCAAAATCGTGTGCAGTATCATTTTACAAGGAAGTAGATTGAGGCGTACAGGGGGTACGCCAAATGATACTGACGTAGTAAATGGTCTGCACACGATTTTTGAGACTGGTTTAAAAGTGTTCGCTTTGGGTAATCTCAAACCCCCATTTTATTCTTCCAACAGGATCACCCGCACCTCATATCCTTTCAAAGATATGTTTCCTTTGATCCGCTTTCCTGTATATAAATCTTTCATTTCCGTTTTCAGTATTACGATACTTTCCTCTTTTGCATAATTTAGTATAAACAAAAACCGTTTCTCTCCTTTTCTTCGAACTGCGATCTCACAGCACTCCGGTACTTCGATCAATTCTTTGTATGGTGTTTTTACCCCCAGTTTTTCCAGAAAGATTTCTGCCGTGTCCTCATTCCATGCGGATCCATAATAATATGTTTTTCCTTTTCCCATTTTTCTGCTGGTAACCGCACCGGAACCGGCATAATAATCCGCCGTATAAGTTCCCTCTAAGAAGCCTCCGTGAACCGGTTTCAAAAGATCGGCAAATACATTTGCTTCTAATTCTGTTCCGCCCCAATCAATCGTCACTTTTCCTGCATCCGGTGCGATCATCGAATATTCCGAAATGTCGGTTCCTGTAAGTTCCGAAAGCACTCCCGGCAATTTTTTCATAACACATTTTCCATTGACATCTTTATAGCCGCTCCGGCAGCCGATCACAAGAATTCCGCCCGCTTCTACATACTGTGCCAAACGTTCTGCCTGCTCTTTCGTTGCGATCACCATATGCGGATAGATCAATACCTTGTATTGTTTCAGTTTCTCCGGCTTTGCATGGTCCAAATATACATAGTCCACCGGCGTATGACTTTTCTGTGCTGCTTCAAAGAATGCCTGTCTGCTTGCTTCCTCCACCCGCTGATGCCACCGATCCAGCTGCGCATCCCAGATATTATCATAATCCCGCAATATTCCGACCTGTGCTTCGTAATGCGATCCGGCAACATCTTTCATTTTATCCAATTTTTGATGGATCTCTTTCACCTCCCGCAATCTCCTGTTTTCCCGTCCGGAATAATCCAGAATCCCATGCCAGTACATTTCCGTACCGAACGTACATGTTCTCCAGCGGAAATAACTGATAAAATCTGCCCCGTGCGCGATCGACTGCATCGTCCAAAGTGTTATCTGCCCCGGTCGCGGAGTCGGCGCTTCCATCCGGCTGTTCCACCCGTTTGCCCCGGACTGCTGTTCCATGATTCCGAAAATCGGAGATATCGACCGCACCTCCGACAGATTTCTGCTCCACTTCCGATCTTTCAGATCACTCTGATTTTCCCTGTACCGATCGAGACAATATGCAAAATTCGGATACGAATCATAAGTATAAAAATCCAAACTTTCCTCCGTCATCTGATGATTATCCAGATTTCCGAACATTCCGTTTGTCGTAATGAAATCTCCCGGTTTCTGATATTTCCGAATAATCTCACTTTGCATGCGACAGAACTTTCTTACGCTGTCCGATATAAATCTTATATAATCCAGCTCCTGATGTGGGTTCACTGTGTCATGATAGCATTTTCGCGGTACATATACCTGCTCCCAGTCCGTATACGTCTGATTCCAGAAAACAGTTCCCCATGCTTCATTCAGTGCATCCAGCGCACCGTATTTTTCCTGCAGAAATTTCCGAAAAGCTGCCGAATCACTCTCCGAATAAAATACATTTTTCTCACAGTTCAGTTCATTGTCAATCTGCCATCCGATGATACATTTTCTTTTTCCATAATGAGCCGCAACCATTTCTGTGATTCGTCCTGAAAGTTTTTGATAAATAGATGAATTATAATTGTAATGTCTCCTCGGACCGTAAAAAGGACTTCCATCAACATCTGCATTCAGCACTTCCGCATATTTTTCTGTCAGCCAGACCGGCGGAGTCGCAGTCGGTGTGCAAAAGATTACTTTCATTTCTGTCTCTTCCACTAAATCCAGAAATTCATCAAAAAATGTGTAGTCAAATTCGCCCTCTTTGGGTTCGATTTTTGTCCATGCAAACTCTGCGATCCGGATCACTTCGATTCCTGCATCCGCCATTCGTTCTAAATCTTCTCTCCACATTTCTTTCGGCCAATGTTCCGGATAATAACAGACTCCCAGTTTCAAACGCTCTTTATCCAACAATCGATTCATCATAATCTCCTCTTTCTTAATATAATTTAAGGCGCCCTTTCGAGCGCCTTATCTGATTCTTTTTTATCATCCCTTTACGGAACCAAGCATTGCCCCTTTTGCAAAATATTTCTGGAGCCATGGATAAGCGATCAGGATCGGGATGATTGCAAACACAACCGCTACCGCGCTCAATGTTGCCGGTGTATAGTTCGCCGTCTGCATCATCGTAATCGCCTGAAGTTCGCTTCCGCCGTCTACGATCGAACGGATCTTCATCTGCAGCGGAAACAGATCCATATTCTGAATGAACATCATCGGATGCTCATACTGATTCCACATCGTCACGCCATAGAATAAACCGACCGTTGCAAGTACGGCTTTGGAAGCCGGAAGTACGATCTGGAAGAGGATACGGAACTTTCCGCATCCGTCGATCATCGCCGCCTCTTCCAGTTCTTTTGGAAACTGCTTGAAAAACGTTCTCATAATGATCAGGTTGTAAGCCGTCAAAATATGCGGCAGGATCAGCACCCAATAATTATTGTACAGACCATATGCCCGCAGTGTTAAGAAATACGGCACTTTCGGCGCTGCAAATACCATCGTAAACACAACAAACAGCATGATATATTTTGATGCTTTGAACTCAGTCTTGGACAAAGGATATGCCATCAGCACATTAATTCCCAACGCGATCACAACGCCGATCACTGTCGAGGAAACGGAAATCAAAAACGGTTTCCAGATCCCGCCCTCTCCGAGAAGATATTTCCACGAATCCAGAGTGAATTCCACCGGCAGAAGATTGATCATATTCATCTGCGATGCCGTCTTGGAACTCAAAGAGACCGCGATTTCCGAGATCAGAGGGATCGCTGTAATGATTGCAAATACAATCAGGATCACTGTAACGATTCCGCCGAACGCTTTGTCTTTTGCAGATTCCCGCACATGTGATGTATTTTTCTGAACTTTCATTACCACAAACCTCCATCATCCGAAACTTTATTCGCTATCTTATTAAATGTGACTACCATGATCAATCCGACTACCGACTGGAAAAGCCCGACCGCAGTTGCAAAACTGTATTGTGCCTGCTGGATTCCGACACGGAATACATATGTATCAAAAATGTCTGCCACTGCATATGTCATCGGTGTGTACAGGTTGTATACCTGATCGAATCCCAGTGTCAGGAAGCTTCCGATATTCAGAAGAAGCAGCGTCAAGATCGTCGGAATCAAAAGTGGAAACGTAATATAACGCATTTTCTGGAATCTTGACGCGCCATCGATCGCTGCCGATTCATACAGACTCGGATCGATACTGCTGATCGCAGCCAAATAAACAACCGTTCCCCAACCGGATTCTTTCCATATTGTAGATAATACATAAATCGGTCGGAACCAGCTTTCTTTCTGCATGACCAAAAGCGGCTCCATTCCGAAGAAATCTCTCACATTATTGAAAAGTCCTCCGACTCCGCAAATATCAAATACAAGTCCTCCGACTACAACCCATGAAACAAAATACGGAATACATATGATCGTCTGCACTACTTTCTTTACTTTCGCATTCCGGATCTCATTTAACATTAATGCAAGAATCACCGGGATCGGAAATGTCAAAAATGTTTTCAGTGCTCCCAGAATAAGCGTATTTCCGAGAATCTTATAAAAATCCGGATACTGGAATAATTTTTTAAAATTCTCCAATCCGCACCATGGACTGTCCAAGATTCCCTGATAAGCCGAATAATCTTTAAACGCGATCACACTTCCCATCATCGGAATGTACTTAAACATTACAATATAGATAACTCCCGGAAGCAACATCACATAATACGGCCAATATTTTTTTAAATGACTCCGGGGACCGGTATGCTTCGCACCAACGCCCTGCTTTTTTACTGCAACCATAGCTCTCAAACCTTTCTTCTACTAAATTTTGTCCTTTTGCTTTATGACTTTATTTTAGCATTATGAATTTTTTTTGAAATATGGGGATTTTAGATATTGCCATGGGGATTTTTAGGACTAATTTTCATTTGATTCCAAATATGCTTTTCTAGAACAATATATTATTGATGAATTATGTAATTTTCCATATAATAAGTATATATTGTTTAATATTCCAAGCTCACGTTGCGAATTATAGTTTCGACGTTCGAAACAGAAAAAAGCAACTACCAACTATATAATGTATCTACCCAGGCAACCGGGGAGGACAGCTTTCCATCTGTTCCGGAATCTTACGGAAGAGGTGGTGTCTATAAGTACTTATGAAGAATTCATGATCCTTTTGACAGCATGTAATTTACTTGTGACAATTCTGAATTTGAAAAACAAGAAATAGCCGTCCCTGTATCTTGGTCGGATAGGACGGCTTACTTTGTAAACAGTTATATTCGCCGGATTGAGTAGCGTACACCTACTCGTTGGCTGTCTTGTTAAGTACATTATAGCAAATGTACCTGAAAAGACAAGAACTGCTCCGACGGCAAAATGAATAATAAAATATTTAAAGCGAAGAGGTATAATAATGGATGATTTTGAAACAAGATTAAATGAAATACACGACCGAGTTCTTACTAAAGCCTTATCAGAAGATGAGCAGAACAGCTACACTGAGTCATTGTTTGAGTCCATAAAACATATTAATGAATATGGTGAAGAATTTTGGTATGCAAGAGAACTTCAGCGAGCTCTAGAATACACTGAATGGCGTAACTTTTTCAAAGTCATTTCAAAATCTATGACTGCTTGTGAAAATAGTGAAAATATGGTTTCCGACGATTTTGTTGACGTCAACAAAATCGTAGAAGCTGGAGCTACTTCTAAACCCGTTGACGATTACGAACTATCCCGCTATGCATGTTATTTGATTGTACAGAATGGTGATTCCCGGAAAAGGTAATTGCACTCGGTCAGACGTACTTCGCCTTAAAGACGAGACAACAAGAACTGATAGATAATTTTGATGAATTAAATGATGCTCAAAAGAGATTAGCTATCAGACGTGAAATGACCGAGCATAATAAATTATTAGTAGAAGCTGCTAAAAACGCAGGAGTTGAAACGAATCTTGATTATGCTATCTTTCAGAATTATGGATATCGTGGTTTATATGGTGGTATGGATGCGAAAGCTATCCACCATCATAAAGGATTAAAACCATCTCAGAAAATCCTTGACCCTATGGGATATGAGGAACTTGAGCAAAAGAAATTTGAAGAAAAATAGGAAAACCGCTCCTGCGCCAACAGGAACGGCAGGCAGTATTCAAGACAGATCTGAAGGATCAGGACAAGATCAAGCAGATAGCAAAGCTGATGGGAGATACGTAAAAGGTTGTTCTGGACGTCTACAACCATTCAAACTCGCCAAAATCAGTTACTTTGAAAACAGCAAAAAACAGCGGAAACCCTTGCTATACTTGAGTTTCCGCTGTTCTTCATTCATGAGCGTGCGGGGATTCGAACCCCGGACAACTTGATTAAAAGTCAAGTGCTCTACCACCTGAGCTACACGCCCGTATTCAATTTTCCACCCTGCTTGTCCAGGTAACTGGGCTAGCTGGATTCGAACCAGCGAATGCAGGAGTCAAAGTCCTGTGCCTTACCGCTTGGCGATAGCCCATCGAAGACTTCTGTCTACACCGCTTTGCTGGTGTTAGTTCTTATTATAAATAAGAAAGGGTGGGTAGTGGGACTCGAACCCACGATATCCAGAACCACAATCTGGCGCGCTAACCAACTGCACCATACCCACCATACCGAGCCTGGGGGGATTCGAACCCTCGACCTACGGCTTAGAAGGCCGTTGCTCTATCCAGCTGAGCTACAGACTCTTAATAATATCCCCTTTTTCAAGGCTCCTCACAACAAAATTTGTTGTAAGTAAGCGGGTGATGGGAATCGAACCCACGTATCCAGCTTGGAAGGCTGGTGTTCTACCATTGAACTACACCCGCACAGATCGGGGTGACAGGATTCGAACCTGCGACCTCCTGGTCCCAAACCAGGCGCTCTAGCCAAGCTGAGCCACACCCCGATAACTGCCACTTTCCTGCGTCACCGCGTCTCTTACCCGTGACGCAAGAATTATTATATAATACACTTTTTAGAATGTCAACAACTTTTTTATGCATTTTTTGTATTTTAACTCGATTGCAAACTTAAATTCCACCCTCATATGGAATTTAATCTTACAAATTCCCCTTCACTTAACAGTGGAATTTAATCTTTCCCAAATATCTGTTAAACTCTCTATAAATATGTCTGTTTCCTCCCGGCAGGAAGGAAGTACCTATGAATAAACAAAAACATTTAACTCTTGATTCCAGAATTATCATTGAAACCATGCTGAACGAAGGTGAAAGTTTTAAAGCCATCGGCAGATTATTAAACAAGGATTGTACTACCATCTCTAAAGAAATAAAAAATCATATCTCTTTTGAAAAGAGCGGTGCTTATGGCAGATCTTTTAATGATTGTATCCTGGCTCTTCAACATAAATGCTCCGCGCAGATGGTGTGTCAGGAATGTTCCTCCCGCAAAAACCGCTTTTGTTGGTCTTGTGGAAAATGTTCCTCATCCTGTATCCTCTACGAAAAGTATATCTGTCCAAAACTTTCAAAACCACCTTATGTTTGTAACGGTTGCCCAGAACGCAGCAGGTGCTCCTTGGAAAAACATCTGTACAGGGCTACCTATGCTCAAAAAGAGTATGAATTGGTAAGAAGTGAATCCCGGTCCGGTTTCGCTCTTTCCGAAAGTGAGCTCAAACAGATGGATGACGTTGTCTCTCCTCTTTTGAGAAAAGGACAGTCTCTTCATCACATCGCCATCCATCATGCGGATGAACTCATGAAATCTGAAAGAACGTTGTACGCTTATGTAAACAATGGGCTGTTCTCTGCCAGAAACATTGATATGCCACGGACTGTCCGGATGCGCCCAAGAAAAAATGTTTCAAAAAGTCTCAAAGTTGACAAAGCCTGTCGACTGGGACGTGATTTTTCTTGTTTTCAAGCATATATTGAAGAACATCCGGATTTTTCTGTCCGACAGATTGATTCTGTAGAAGGTATCAAAGGAGGAGCCGTTCTGCTTACCATCCATTTCGTAGAACAGGGATTACAGCTTGCGTTTCTCAGACCACATAATGATTCTCAGTCAGTAATTGATATTTTCAACCGTCTTTACCTGGAACTGGGACCTGACATTTTTATAGAACTCTTCCCTGTTCTATTAGCAGACAACGGGAGTGAATTTTCCAATCCTTCTGCCATCGAATTCGATACGCAAGGAAATCCCCGTACAAAAATGTTCTATTGCAATGCCAGTGCTCCATATCAAAAAGGCAGCTGTGAAAACAACCACGAGATGATTCGGCGAATCATTCCAAAAGGCACAGATATTGGTCAATATACGCAGGAACAGATTGACCTGATGATGAGTCATATCAATTCCTATGCAAGAAAGAAGCTTGGGAATAAGAGTCCATATGAAATATTTGAATTTCAATACGGTAAAAAACTTCTGGATGCATTCCATCTGCAAAAAATTCCTGCGGATGAGATCATCCTAAGTCCTGGATTATTAAAATAACTGTTAAAAGCAACTACTAAAACAACATCAAAAAAGCTGGGCAGGAATTTATTACAGACATCATCGCAGAATCCCCCAGAGGTGGAATTTACTCCTTCCCAAAAATCAACCGTAAATTCGACTTCCGCTCGGCATGCAATAAAATACCCAAAACCACAGCTTTTACTTGTATTTTAACTCTGATTTTGGGTATTTCATATATAAAATCTGAATTTTTCTGTATTGAGGTAGAATTTACTTCTTCAAAATGGAATTTAATCTTACAAAGTGGAATTCACTTTTTCAATTCACCTTTTTTGTATTTTTCTTCTAAGTGCCCATTTTACGGGCTTTTTCGAGAAAATCCACTACTTTTTCCTGCGCGATTTCAAATATTTTGATTCCTTTTCGCTCCATTCTAATCCAAATAATAAGTCCGAAAACGAGGGCGCCCTCCCTCTGATAATTCCATGATCATATAACTGCCTTTTCTCCCCTCCTGCCTTGGATAGGAAAGGCTTCCCGGATTCAACACAGTAATATCTGTCTGCTGATCCAGATACGGTCGGTGCGTATGTCCATACATTACAATATCTGCTCCGCGTGCCACCCCCTCTTCGCGGATCTGTTCCGGACCAAGGGAGACATAATAATTATTTCCGTGCGTGATGAACACTTTTTTCTCTCCGATATAAAACTCCTCTTCTCTGGGAAGATCTGAGAAAAAATCATTATTTCCTCTGACGATATGCTTTTCACAAGGCACAACTGCATTGATATAGTATTCTCCGCCCTCTACATCTCCCAGATGCACGAATAAATCAATCGGACCAGCCGCCTCCAGCGCCCGGTCCAGATTCTGATGTCTTCCATGTGTATCACTTACAATCAAAACTCTCATATTATTTCCTTTTGCCCCGTACATTTCTGATTTTATGCATTTTCTCTTTCCCGCATTTTATCTTCCATGATCTTCCGTATCGCACGAAGCGCATTTCCCCGATGACTCAGTTCATTCTTCTGCTCCGGCGGCATTTCTGCTGTCGTGCAGCCATACTCAGGCACATAAAAGATCGGATCATAACCAAATCCATTTTCTCCCTGGATTTCATATGCAATACGCCCCTCGATCGTTCCGCGCACCGTCTCCGATGTTCCATCCGGAAAAACAGCTGAGATAGCACAGACAAACCGGGCAGTTCGCTCTTCATCCGGTACTCCCTCTAATTTATCAAGGAGTATCCTGTTTTTTATATCATAAGATGTATCTTCTCCCGCAAATCTTGCCGAGTAGATTCCCGGCGCACCGTCCAGATAATCGATCTCCAGCCCGGAATCATCCGCAAGAACAATATCATTTGTCAAAACACGCGCAACAGCCCGCGCCTTGATCTCTGCATTTTCTTCAAATGAGATCCCGTCTTCTATAATTTCCACGTCCACACCGGCTTCTTTCATCGAATAGACCGGAAGCCCCAGATCACTTAAGATCATCCGGATTTCAACCATTTTGTTTTCATTTCCCGTTGCAAATACAATTCTCTTTTCCATCTTTCGCATCCTCTGTTCTCTTCGATCGACGACTACTGTCTTCTCGGCGGCTTCGGTCCCATAAACTGATAAAAATACGTCTTGATCATTCCGTTATAGATCTTTCTGTTTTTGTCCGCTTTTCTTCCAAAATATCTCTCCGCTTCATCATAACTGGTGATCATATATGCCGACCAGTCTTCCAGCCTCCGAAAACTTTCACCAAACGTCCGGTAAAGTTCCGGAAGCGCCTCCCGCTCCTCCAATCGCTCTCCGTATGGCGGATTTGTAATGATAAAACCATATTTCTTTGGATGCCGAAGCTGACTTATCGGACGCTGTTGGAAATGGATCAGGTGATCGACACCTGCATCTGCAGCATTCTGTCTCGCCGCCTTTACAACGTCCCCGTCTATATCGTACCCCTGAATGTCAACTTCAATCTGATCCTCCATCAGATCTGACGCCTCTTCCACACTTTCATACCATAATTTCCGCGGAATCAGATTCGTCCACTGCTCCGCTGTAAAACTGCGGTTCATTCCCGGTGCGATATTAGCCGCCATCATCGCAGCCTCGATCGGAAATGTGCCGCTTCCGCAAAACGGATCCACCAGAATCCTGTCTCTTCTCCACGGAGTAAGCATGATCAGCGCCGCTGCCAGCGTCTCTGTGATCGGCGCTTTGCTCGACAACTGCCGATATCCTCTCTTATGTAAAGATACTCCTGACGTATCGATCCCGATCGTCACCACGTCTTTCATCAAAAATACACGCACCGGATAAGAAGCGCCATCCTCCGGAAACCATTCCTGATGATATACTTTCTTCAGCCGTTCCACCATTGCTTTTTTCATGATCGACTGAATATCGGACGGACTGAATAATTTACTTTTAACCGAAGCTGCTTTTGTAACCCAGAACTTTCCGTTTGCAGGAACATATGCTTCCCAGGCAAGCGCTTTTGTCTTCTCAAACAATTCCTCAAATGTAACCGCTCTGAATTCTCCGACTTTCAACAGGATCCGCTCCGCCGTCCGCAGAAAAATATTGGCTCTGCATATCGCTTCCGCATCACCTAAAAATGTCACTCTTCCATCTTCCACCTTGGAAATCTCATATCCGAGATCTAAAATCTCCCTTTTCAAAACAGATTCTAAACCGAAATGACAAGGTGCAATCAACTCTATATATTTCATAAATCCAAACCTCATTATTTGTTGCCTTTTGGCAGTTCTTTTACTATTTTACTATAAATCAGGGGTGTAGTAAAGTTGAACTTTACCGCACCCCTGATCTTCCTGAAACTGTTTTTAACCGTTTTTTCTCAATCCTTAATAGTTGTTGGATTCATCTGCAGAATTTCTGCTGCTGTTTCTTCCACAGTTTTTATCACTGCTGTTTCTGCTGTTTTTGTTCGCATTCTTATTCACATTCTTATTCTGAGAACCTGCATTGTTTCCGGCATTTCTGCTCTGCGTATCTGCATAAGAAGAATATGCATTGCTGTTTGCTTCGTTAGAATTTGTGTTGTTCATATTTGTGTTTTTTACATTCTTTGCCATGAGTGTATCCCTCCTGAATTTTTTTGGTACACTCGTATTGTGTCTCGATTCTTCAGATATTATACATTCTTACATCTGATGACGTACTACCGCATACTCGTCTCCGTTTCTGTAATACGGACATTGATAATGCGAATCCGATACAAGCCGGATATATTCATCTTCGTCCATATCCATATCGCAGATATATGCTCCACAATCCTCATCATATATATAGTATGTACAGCTTTCACAGCTTCCCCGTTCTCTTCGTTTCATTTAAATTTGACTTCCTTTCTGCACTTTCTGCACATTTTTTATTTTTTGCTTGCTTTTTCCAATTCAATATATTATACTAATGCATGTAGAAAGGATGCTTTCTACAACCCCTTATTAATTATTTATACTCCCCTCAAAAGACCGATGGCTCCCCCATCGGTCTTTTACTTTTTGTCAAGTACAGATTTCTATCCGATATTCCCACCGTTCATTCCACGTTCATTTCACTGGTTTTTCTCTTCATCTTATCGCCGTTTTCCTTTCAATATCCGTATCACAAGAATCACAAGCAATATCGGAAGTACAAATGGTGCAAAAATACGGATCACTCCGCTGATGATCGCAAAAACAAGCAGCACGATCATGATAATAAACAGGACTAGCAGCAGTTTCTTCCACCATTTTCCGCTCTCCTGTTCTTTTCCGCCGTATGAAGTTCCTCCGGCGTCTCCATTCCGATTCCGTCCGGCACTTTGATTCTCATAAGTTCCGCCGGCCTCATATACTGTCTCCCGATCTGTGCCATTATCCGCATCGATCAGTGTCCGTGCAAGGATCCACGGATCTCCAAGCATCTGAAGAACTTCTTCTTCCGTCTTTCCTCCCTGCACTTCCCCCGATATATACTCACTGTAATAACGCAGGTTTTCATTTACTTTTCCACTGTCCATATTGCCCGAAAGCGCGCTGCCAAGCTGTGACAAAAATGTCTCTTTCGTCATCAACTATTCCTCCTGATCTTATCTTTTTCTGATTTATTCCAGCAATCCATTCTACTTGCTTTACCGTTAGGATAGCATATTACGAAATGTATTCCAAGAAACAGTTTCTTAAATTTTTCTATACTTTTCCGTTCACATTTTATTCATTTATCTTTCAAAATTCTTTCATCTTTAAAACACGTTTTCTTCATTTCTTCTCCATATACTAACATTATCAAATAAAAACTATTTGATACCTTGATTAAGACAATTATTCTTTTTTCGAAAAAACTTTTTCATAATACATGCCAGGGGCCGAGAGATCAGCTACCTGGCATCCTCCCTTTTCCGGGATATTTTCTCACTCCAGGCATCGTTTTCCGCCTGACATCTTCTTCACAATTGTGTATGTTTCTCCCCTCGAGCACATCTACGTCAGTCTATTCCTGCGCCCGCTTGCGAATCCGTCAGATATGCCGTATGATAAAGAAAATATGTTTTTTCATCTAAGGAGGTTCTCATGAATCAACAGGAAATCCATTCGATCGTAACCACACAGCGGCGTTTTTTCTTCAGCGGCAAAACACAGTCCGTTGACACAAGAATTGCCGCCTTAAAAAATTTACAATGTGCTATTCAAAAATATGAGCCGGAAATCAACGCCGCGCTCCGCCGCGATCTGGGAAAAAGTCCCTTTGAGAGCTATATGTGCGAGGTCGGTCTTACTTTAAGCGAGATCAGCTATATGCTCCGTCACATCCGCTCCTTTGCAAAAGAAAAAGCTGTACGCACGCCATTGGCGCAATTTGCATCCCGTAGTTTTCGGAAACCATCTCCGTATGGTGTTACATTGATCATGAGTCCATGGAACTATCCGTTTCTTTTGACCATCGATCCTCTTGTCGATGCGATCGCGGCCGGAAATACTGCCGTCGTAAAGCCAAGTGCCTATTCGCCCGCCACAAGCGGGATCATCCAAAAGCTGCTGTCCGAATGTTTTGACAAGTCCTATGTATCCGTCGTTACCGGAGGGCGCGCTGAGAATACCTGCCTTTTAAATGAACATTTTGATTATATTTTCTTTACCGGAAGTCAGGCTGTCGGAAAAGAAGTCATGCGACGCGCTGCTGAACATCTCACACCGGTCACACTGGAATTGGGCGGCAAAAGTCCCTGCATCGTCGATGCCACCGCAGATTTAAAACTGGCTGCCAGACGCATCGTGTTCGGCAAATTCTTAAACTGCGGACAAACCTGTGTCGCACCGGATTATATTTACTGCGATACCAAGGTCAGAGATGCTCTGACTTCAGAACTAAAACTCCAGATCCGAAAGCAATTCGGAAAGCATCCGCTTTCGAATCCAAATTACGGAAATATGATCAGTGAAAAACATTTTGACCGGATTCAGGAGCTGATCGATCCCGAAAAAACGATTTTCGGCGGAAACACGGATCGCGCTCTCCTCAAAATCGAACCGACTTTACTTTCTCCGGCGACTTTCGATGATCCCGTTATGCAGGAAGAAATCTTCGGTCCGCTTCTCCCCATCGTAACCTTTGATACTCTGGATGAGGCGATCCGAAAGATCAACTCCATGCAGCACCCGCTGGCGCTTTATCTCTTCTCCCAAAACCGAAGCGCCGCCCGCAGAGTCATGACGCTCTGCGGATTCGGCGGCGGATGCATCAACGATACGATCATTCACCTTGCCACCAGTGAAATGGGCTTCGGCGGGTTCGGTGAAAGCGGAATGGGATCTTATCACGGAAAAGCTGGATTCCTGACCTTTTCTCATATGAAAAGTATCGTGGATAAAAAGACCTGGATCGATCTTCCATTCCGCTATCAGCCCTATCGGAAATCTTACGCGCATCTTCTCCGACATTTTCTAAAATAGCGTTCACTTCTCCGGCAGCCTGCATCAGGCTGCCGGATCTTCTGTCTTGACCGATCCGTTCTCCGCAGGCGTCGTTTCTTCCTGTGGTGCGCTTTCCGGCGCAGGATTCTCCTGTGCGATGTTCTCCTGCTCTGTATTTTCCTGAACTTCTTTCCCCTGTTCTGTATTTTCCTGAGCCTCTTTCCCGGTACTCTCTTCTGTATTTCCCAGCAAATGAAACTTTTCCTCCAGTTGTATGTAGGATTCTGTTTCTTTCAAAAACGGATATCTTTGCACCAGATTTTTCGCTTCTTGTTGTCGTTCTTCCTTTTTCACCGTCTCACACTGATAAATTGTTTTCAAATATGCCGTCTGGATCTCCTTGGACTCCGCAAATCGTGAAGAGGCCTCCCGCCCCGTTTCGAGAGTCGCCTGGCTGTCGCCGCATTCCTCTTCTAATTGAATACGCTTCATATATATTTCCCTTAAACGTTCCGTGTCCGTCTCGGTACGGCATAATTCCCGGTACACATCCAATGCCTGTTCCGTCTGTTTTTCTCTGATATATGCCTCTCCCAGACAGCGCAGAACTTCTCGTTTGATATTTTCTCCGCATCGAATCACCTCCCGATTGCCCTCCGACGTCTGAAATGCAAGCTGCTCTCCCAACGCCGCCGCTACCTGCCTGTCCAATCCGGCACTATTTTGCACGGCATCTCCCGCACGCTCTCCCACTGTACTTTCCGCCGACTGTTCCGCAGTATTTTTTTCCATGTCTGCGTTTTCCACGCCTGCTTTTCCCACGTTGTCTGTCTCCGCCGAATTTACACTCTGACTGCTCCCGTCTTCCGCATTCACCAGTTCCATCCGGGACTGCATTCTCTCCCCGCGTTCCTCCCGCTCAGCCAGTGTCCGGTACATCACACTCCCTGCCGCAAGAAATAAAACACATGCAGACACTGCTATTCCACGTATTTTCCGCCTGTCACCCGGATTCCTCACAACAGGCAGATCTCTCTGGATCTGTCCGAATTCCTGATAAACCCGCTTCGGATCTTCGCTGAGACATTTTTCCGTTATCCGATAAAGTTTCCGGCTTTCACAGCGTGTCAACGGCGGATCGGGAATCGTACTCGCCATCAGAAACTGTACCGTCTTCCCAAATCCGTAAAAATCCGCAAACAATCGTGTATGATCTCTGATGTGGAGCAGTGGTTTCACAAAATGATTGCGCATCGCCCTCTTTTGCATATTCTTTAACACAAACGCATTACTCTGTGCATCCAGATCCAGAAGCATGATCTGTCCGTCCCGTGTGATCATCACACTGTACGGATTCACATAACGATAGCACTGCCCGCTCCGGCATCGATGAAAGCGCTCCAACTGCTGTGCAAGCTGTCTGATCCATCCAAACACCTCCTCTTTTTCCACTTCCGGACACCGTCTGACCCGATCGATCAAAAGTTCTCCCTGAACACAATCCATCGCCGGATGCCACCGGTTCCCATGTTCCATAAAACGTATGATTTCATAATTTTCCGCAGCCGATTTAAACACTCCTCTCTTTCGTTTTTAAACATGCCATTCTTTTTCTCTGCACTGAAAATCTGATCAGAAGCGATCTTGAAAGTAGATTTTTCAGATTTGTTATCAGAATAGTTGTATCATACACGATTCTTTCTCTTTACGCAAGTGTTTTTGTGCATTTTATCTATTATATTATTTTTATCGTTTACAAATTAGTTATTATGCACTAAAATATGGATATGACACATTGCAAAATATGAGCGATTCGGAGGTATCAACATGAAAGGAAATGTTATCGTAGGACAATCCGGCGGTCCAACCGCCGCTATCAACTCAAGCCTCGCAGGAGTATACCGCACTGCCCGGGACCGCGGTGCGGGCAAGGTATACGGTATGCTGCACGGGATCCAGGGGCTGCTGCAGGAACGTTATATCGATCTCTCAGAGTACATTACGTCCGATCTGGATACAGAGCTTTTAAAGCGGACTCCGGCAGCCTTTCTCGGCTCCTGTCGTTATAAACTTCCGGAAATCCATGAAGACCGGGCAGTATACGATAAGATTTTTGAGATTCTGGAAAAGTTAAATATTGAAGCCTTTATTTATATCGGCGGTAATGATTCCATGGACACGATCAAGAAGTTATCGGATTATGCCATCGTAACCGGTTTCCCGACCCGTTTTGTCGGCTGTCCGAAAACTATTGACAACGATCTGGCGCTGACCGACCATACACCAGGATACGGAAGCGCCGCCAAATATATCGGTACTTCGGTCAAGGAGATCATCCGCGACAGTTTCTCACTGGAATACAGCAAAGGTCTTGTTTCCATTGTGGAGATCATGGGACGTAATGCCGGGTGGCTGACCGGCGCCGCCGCGCTCGCACAAGGGGAAGACTGTACCGGTCCGGATCTCATTTATCTTCCGGAACTTCCATTTGATGTGGAAAAATTCGGTGAAAAAGTACGTGATCTTCTGGCAAAGAAATCATCCGTAGTTGTCGCCGTATCCGAGGGGATCCGGCTTGCTGACGGAAGATATGTATGCGAACTCGGACAGAGCATTGATTTTGTCGATGCATTCGGACACAAACAGCTCTCCGGAACCGCAAACTACCTTGCGAGTTACATAGCCGGAGAGATTGGCTGCAAAACGCGCGCGATCGAATTAAGTACCCTGCAGCGTGCAGCCTCCCACTGTTCTTCACGCGTGGATATTCTGGAAGCTTATCAGGTAGGCGGAGCCGCTGTCAAAGCCGCTGACGAGGGAGACTCCGGAAAGATGGTCGTACTACAGAGATTATCCGACGATCCTTATCAGGCAAGCACGGAAGTCAAAGATGTGCACAAAATTGCAAATGACGAGAAGCTTGTTCCGCGAAGCTGGGTCAATGAAGAGGGCGACTATGTAACCGAAGATTTCATCAGCTATGTACGTCCGCTGATCCAGGGAGACGTTTCTCCGGTTGTGGTGGACGGTATCCCAAGGCATCTGTATCGCCAGCCTTGATCACCAGCTCACCATTGTGCACTGACGCAGTCTTTCATTTCAATCACCGGAAGTGCCAAAAGGCACATTCCGGGATTGGAAAGCACTGAAAGCACTGAAAGCACAATTCACTAAAGCACGATTTTTTACTTTTTTCAAAAAAACTATTGACATCTTTGTACAAAACCATTATACTAATACTTGCTTTGAGCGAGACTCAAACATGTGCGCGTAGCTCAGCTGGATAGAGCGTCTGGCTACGGACCAGAAGGTCGGGAGTTCGAATCTTCTCGCGCACGTTAAGCCTGTGGATTTCCCACAGGCTTTTTTGTTTCCTTTCATTCGAATCACCGGAAGTGCCAAAAGGCACATTCCGGGATTGTAAGCAGTCGCCAAGGTCTCGGGCAAGCCCGGACTTTGGCTCGTCGCCTATACAACAAACGATCCGCTACCGACTGCTTCGCCTATATTCTATCCCTTTTCCGCCCGCTGTCCGCCGTAATCGCTCTCATGCAATCGAAAAGAGCAGACGTTTTCCACATCTGCCCTCTCATTTTTCTTAGTTATTCACATATTAACGAAACTTCTCCACCTGACTGTTGATCAATTCCTGATCGTCAAAGTAGTTGATCTTCATCGCTGCTTTTACATCCTGTAAAGTCTTCGCCGCAACCGCCTCGGCTTTTTCACTTCCCTTGCGCAGGATCTCATATACATACGGAATATCTTTCTGATATTCTTTTCTGCGATTCCGGATTGGTTCCAACTCAGTCTGCAGAACATTGTTGAGGAAGCGCTTTACTTTCATATCGCCGAGACCGCCACGCTGATAATGATCTTTCAATTCCTGCAGCGACTGGTATTCCGGGAGAAACTCCTCAAAATGCTCCGGTCTGCAGAATGCATCCAGATAAGTAAATACGGTATTGCCCTCCAGTTTGCCCGGATCCGATACTTTAATATGAGTCGGATCGGTAAACATACTGAACACTTTCTTCTGGATCTCATCCGGTTCTTCCGACAGATAAATACAGTTGCCGAGCGACTTGCTCATCTTCGCCTTTCCGTCAATTCCCGGAAGACGCAGACACGCCTGATTCTCCGGAAGCAGGATCTCCGGCTCAACCAATGTATCGCCATATACAGAATTAAATTTTCTTACGATCTCTTTTGTCTGCTCCAGCATCGGAAGCTGATCTTCCCCTACCGGAACCGTCGTCGCCTTAAACGCGGTGATATCCGCCGCCTGACTGATCGGATATGTAAAGAATCCGACCGGGATGCTCGCTTCAAAATTACGCATCTGGATCTCTGATTTCACCGTCGGATTCCGCTGCAGACGCGATACCGTCACCAGATTCATATAGTAGAACGACAATTCGCAAAGTTCCGGAATCTGCGACTGGATAAACAGCGTGGATTTCTCCGGATCCAGACCGCACGCAAGATAGTCCAGCGCAACCTCAATGATATTCTGGCGTACTTTCTCCGGATTGTCGGCATTGTCCGTCAACGCCTGCGCATCCGCGATCATAATGAAAATATCGTCAAAATCCCCTGTATTCTGAAGTTCCACTCTCCGACGCAGAGAACCGACATAGTGTCCGACATGCAGTCTCCCCGTCGGTCTGTCTCCCGTCAACATAATCTTTCCCATAACATGTTCCTCCTCACACTTCTGTGTCCTTTTTCATTTCCCTTTTTATTTGCTGAATACAGTACTCTTCTTCTGCTGCTCCAGCTTCGGAACTTTCTTGTGTTCCGTTACATATACAACCTGATACAATGCATATGCCAGCACAAACGCGGCGATCACATCGTAGATCGAATGTTGTTTCAAAAACATCGTCGCCAGGATGATCAGCCCTGCCAGAACATAAGACGCCCAGCTGATCACGCGGTGTTTCTGCAATGTCTCGCTGTTATAAATTGCAATGCACGCCGCAAGAGAGTTAAACACATGCAGGCTCGGAAATACATTCGTCGGCGTATCCGCCTGATAAAGCATCCTCACCATGTCTACAAACACATTGTCTCTTGCGAAAAAATGCGGGCGGAGTTCCAGACCATTCGGCACAAGTGTCGAAATGATCAAAAAGATCGTCATCCCGATAAAGCTTAGCTTCGCAAGTTTGTAAAATCCGTCCACATCCGTAAAGAAAAAATACAGAAAAACCACAGCGATAAATACAAACCACAGCAGATAGGGCACGATAAAGTACTCGACAAACGGGATCTTCTCATCGATCCATGAATGGATCACATAATAATTCTCCGTCACCTGACTCTCCAGATACAAAAACCACGGTACATATAACAGGATATAACTAAACACCCATGCATGCTTATACTTCTTCAAAAGCTCCGCAATCCTCTTCTTTTTGCTCATCTTTTACACTCCCTTGAGGCGAAATCGATCTCATACCGATCAGTCAAATCCTGCTCCCCCTGTTCACCTGTCAATTTAACTGTTTCCGATTATAACACGATTTCATACCAACAACAAGGAGGTTCATAAAAGCTTAACAATTTTTCAGATCGTCCGCGAAACTCTTCTTCCACACTTTACGGAACGATCACGCGGATCTGAACAGGAAGCAGATGCGCGCCCATTTCCTGTTCGATCTCCACGGTCTCTCCGTCTGTATGTATCGGCGCCGCTTTTTCAAAATGAATCGCGGCTTCCCGGCACTGAAACAGATCGATCCCCCGGAATTTGGTATGTTTCCCCTTGAACGCCGTCGGCAGGCAGAACAAGATTTTCCATTTTGAGATCCCCGAAATGACGATCACATCCAAAAGCCCGTCGTCGATCCGTGCATCCGGACAAAACCGGAATCCGCCGCCCTCATACGGGTGGTTCATAACCGCCGCAAAAAATGTCCTTTCAAACCGTTTCTTCTGTTTTCCGTCGATCAGGATTTCCGATGTACAGATCGGTTCCCGGATCATCTGGTTCAACGCAACGCCCAGATAAGTCAGTTTTCCCAGTCCGACTTTGTTCAATATCTTTTTTAGTTTGGAACGATTGACCTGATGACATACCGCCGCATCGAAACCGATCCCTGCACTCACCGCAAACCGATACTGCTTTTCGCCGCATTCGATCACCCCGAGATCCATTTTCCGCTCCTGCGCACGCCGCCGTATACTTTCCCACGCTTTCTGCGGATCGGTCGGGATCTTCAGCGCACGTGTAAAATCATTGCCGGATCCGGTCGGAATATATCCGAACACAACTTTGCTGCAGTCCAATATCCCATTGATCACCTCATTCACCGTACCGTCTCCGCCCAGCGCAACGATCAGATGCTCCTCTCCGTCTGCTGTCATTTCCGCCGCAAACTCCTCCGCCTGTCCCGCATACTCCGTGCATCGGGCTTCAAAATCGATCCCGTCGTTCTCCAAGATCTGTTTTAAATCCTCCCAGACACGCGCACCTCTCCCGGAACGCGCTTTCGGGTTCACAATAAACTGGTACTTCACATTCTACCTCTCTTCTCCGTCTCCTCTTTTGTCTTGCCTCCGGACTTCTTTTTCTGTCACTTGGGCGACACAACGGTACTGTCCAGATATTTTCCGAGAGACCGGCGCATATTCCCCTCAAAATCTGTCTCTCCCTGATGCAGACACCACTCAAATACATTTCCGATAACGATCATCCGGATATCGGTCGTGAACTCTTCGATCGCCACATTCAGCCGGGCAACGCCCGCCTCGATCGCTTTTTCCACATAAGTCTGCACGGTCACGATCGGATACGGACGCTCCGTCCGGATCACCGGATTCAGCGCCTGATTTTTCGGATTGTAATATCCTGCCATAAATTCAACGCCCAGTTCCCGGCAATATTCCACATAATTCAAATATACGCGGATGATCGCGATCTTGACCTCCTCCGAATTATCCGGAAGATCGAGCAGATCCGGATTGATACTCGGCTGTTCTTCTATATAATAAGAAAGAAGATCGTCTTTCGTCTTGAAATGATGATAAAAACTTCCGTTGGAAACTCCCGCTTCCTCGCAGATATTTTTGATCGACAGTTCTTCATATCCTTTCTTCTGCAGGATCTGTTTTGCTGCCCGGAAAATTCGCGCCTTTGTTTCTTTTGATTTCTTCTGCTGTTTCGACAGCTCTGTCTGCTCACTCATGCTTTCTCTCCTTTTCTCTCGGCAAATATGCCTCGAATGCCGACGGAATCGAATATTTCTTTTGGATCTCATCTTTTGCTGCAAAAATCATTTCTTCACTGCAGTTTTTTTCCAATTCGTCTACGACAACCTCATATCCGGTCATATGCCATTCCACATGACTGAAAATATGCTTCGCCGCCCCCATTTTTTTGATACGCACCGGCATCAGCCCGATGGACGCGCTGTACGCGATCACCTCTTCAGAGGAAAGATGACCGTCCAAATTCGGCAGTTCATACAGACCTGCCAGCAATCCTTTTGCCGGACGTTTCCGGATCGCCACTGTTTCACTGTCCCGGAACAAAAGTACCGTCCGCTTTTCGATCCTGCGCGCTTTGGCTTTCTTTTTAACCGGAAGCTGCATCTGGATGCCCTGCGCTTTCGCCTTACAGAGATGGGAAAGCGGACACACATCACATTTCGGCTCCCCGTTCGGCACACAGACGATCGCTCCCAGCTCGATCAGCCCCTGATTAAAATCCGATGCCGCATCCGGCGGGATCACCTCTTCGATCCGATTCTCCATCTCGGCACGGACACTTGCTTTCATAATATCCGCATCGCTTGCAAGAAGTCTCGAAACAACCCGGAGCACATTTCCGTCCACCGCCGGCTTCGGGATGCCGTATGCAAACGAACAGATCGCCCCGGCTGTGTAGTTTCCGATCCCGGACAACATCCGGATCTCCTCATAAGTTTCCGGAAATCTGCCGTCATACAGATCGACGATCTGCTGCGCCGCTTTCTGCATATTCCGTACCCGGTTATAATAACCAAGTCCCTCCCACAGTTTCATCAGCCGGTCTTCTTTCACTTCCGCAAGCGCCTGCACATCCGGCAGTTCCTGCAGAAATCTCGCGTAATACGGCTTCACCGCTTCCACCCGTGTCTGCTGCAGCATGATCTCGGAAACCCATACCCGATACGCGTCCGGATGATTCCGCCACGGCAGATCCCGATGATTTTCCCGATACCAGCAAACCAACGGATCCACTGCTTCTTTCAATAACGGACTTTCCAAAACAACCGGAATCTCCTCGTCCATCCGAATACTGTCTTTTTCCACCACACAATCATAAGCCAGCACATGAACGCCCGCTTTTTTTGCCGCTTTTAACGCCTGACAAAACTCCGGATGTGTATCTATATTCGGCGTAAAATAGCGCACGCCTTTCATCTGGATCACGAAAACGACATACGCTTCGTATCCCTCTTTCACCGCACGGCTCAGCTCCTCCAAATGTTTGACCGCCCGCTCGCTCGGCGCATCCGGAAACCGGGTCACGCCGTTTTCTTCCAGCGTCACACCTTTCACCTCAATAAAAATCTTCCGAAGCGCCGCTTCGTTTTCCGGATCATTTTCGGAACCGTTTTCCGGATCGCCACCTGCTTCCACATACAGATCAAACCGGGAATTTCCGTAGGTTGTCTCCGGACGGATCTTTCGGATATCCGGAAACAAATGTCCCTCGCCGAGCCATTCCCTGACGACCCGATTCGGTATCTGGGAGTCCATATTGACAAGCCGGTCGCCCTTTTCCACGCAGATCAGATCCCACTTCGTCTTCCGCTTTGTATTCTGACTTTCCTGTACATAGATCACAGCGCCGGGCTTCAGCAGTTCCGCGCATCGTCCGGTGTTCTTCACATGGATCGTCTCTTTCTTTCCAGCCAGCTCTGCATAAGCAAGAAACCGGTTCGGGCGCTCTAAAAAAACGCCTTTTGAAATATGTTCATATCGCATTCATTCTACCCCATTGTAATAGCAACGAAAAGACAGCCCTCCGTTTTGGAGAACTGCCTTTCCCATATAAAGGACCGCTTCCGATCCGCAATGTTTACAAAATCTTCGACAAAAATTCTTTCAGTCGCTCGTCTTTCGGGTTTCCGAAAAATTCTTCCGGGCTTCCCTGCTCTCTGACTTCTCCGGATTCCATAAAGATCACGCGGGTTGCCACCTCTCTGGCAAATCCCATCTCGTGTGTCACGACAACCATCGTCATGCCATCCCGCGCCAGTTCTTTCATCAGTTCCAGCACCTCGCCGACCATCTCCGGATCGAGCGCGGAAGTCGGTTCATCGAACAGCATCACTTCCGGATCCATCGCCAGTGCGCGCACGATCGCGATCCGCTGTTTCTGTCCGCCGGAAAGCTGAGACGGATACGCGTTTGCCTTTGCCGCAAGTCCGACTTTTTCCAACAATTCCATTGCCCGCGCTTCCGCTTCCTCTTTGCTCTTTTTCAGAACTTTGATCGGCGCAAGCGTGATATTTTCCAGAATCGTCTTATGCGGGAACAGATTGAAATGCTGGAATACCATGCCCATCTTCTGCCGATGCATATCGATGTTTGTTTCTTTGCTTGTGATATCGGTCCCCTCGAAGAAAATGCTTCCGCTCGACGGAACTTCCAACAAGTTCAGGGAACGTAAGAACGTCGATTTCCCGGATCCTGACGGACCGACGATCACGACAACTTCGCCCTTTCGGATCGTTTCGGAGACCCCATTCAAAGCGTGCAGTGAATTTCCGAATACTTTGTGCACGTCTTTTACTTCGATCAAAACATCACCATTAGTGATCACTGTTTCTCAGCCTCCTCTCCAGCATATTGACAAGTTTCGTAAAGATCATAACCATTACAAGATAAATCACCGCAACAGCGATCAGCGGCATAAATGCATCGTATGTACGGCTTCTGATAATGTCTCCGCCCTTTGTCAGATCTTCCAGTGCGATGTAACCGGAAACAGATGTCTCTTTTAAAAGTACGATAAACTCGTTTCCGAGCGCCGGAAGCACATTTTTAAACGCCTGCGGCATGATAATATAGAACATCGTCTGCGCATAGTTAAAACCAAGGCTTCGTCCCGCCTCGAACTGTCCGTCGTCGATAGACATGATACCGGAACGGAAGATCTCCGCCACATACGCTCCGGAGTTAAATCCAAACGCCATCACGGCAACGAGCGTTTTGTTGATGTCCACACTTCCGAAGATGATAAAGTAAATGATCAAAAGCTGGACGACAACCGGAGTTCCGCGGATCACCGTCAGATACACTTTGCAGATCAGATTCAGAATCTTCAGCTTGCCGGTTTTATCATAGGTCGAACGAACGATCGCTACAAGGAAACCGAGAACCACACCGATGATCAATGCAAAAAATGTGATCGTCAGCGTTACTTTCAGACCGTTCACAAGATATTTCCAACGGTCATCCGCTATAAAATTAAGATAAAACCTCTCCTGAAATGATTGTAACATGCTCAATATCCTCTTTCATTATTCTGCGTCTGCAGAAATGTATTTTCCAATGATCTCGTCAAGTTTTCCGGACTCTTTTAAGTTTGCCAGCGCTTCGTTCAGCTTCTTTGTCAGTTCTTCGTTGTCTTTTGCAACGGCAAGCGCATAATCTTCTTCCGTAAATGCTTCGTCAAGGATCTTCAGACCCTCTGCATCCGCAACAAATTCTTTTGCCGGCTCGCTGTCGATCACGACCGCATCGATCTTGCCCTGAGACAATGCCTGAACAGCCTCGAATCCTTTTTTGTAACGCTCTACTGTGGAATCTTCCACATCTCCTGCATAAATATCACCTGTTGTTCCAAGCTGGACACCGATGGATTTTCCAACCAGATCGTCCGGTCCTGCGATCTCGCTGTCCTCTGTTACGATGATCACCTGTGTCGCATGTGCGTAAGTATCTGTAAAGTCAACGTTTGCAAGACGCTCTTCTGTGATCGTCAGACCTGCTGCCCCGAAATCTGCTTTTCCGCTGGAAATCGCCGGGATCACGGAATCAAAGTCCATATCTTCCACTTTTACTTCCACGCCAAGCTCTTCTCCGATCGCATTTGCAATGTCGATATCGATACCGACGATCTCTTCTCCCTCACGATATTCATACGGCGGGAATTCTGCGTTTGTCGCCATTACAAGTGTTTCTTTCTCTGCTGCGTCTCCGCCATCTTCACTCTTTCCGTCTGAACCGCAGGCTGCCATGGAAAATGCGCAGGCTGCAACCAATAATACGCTCAATACTTTCTTTTTCATCTTTCATTCCTCCACATATTTATTCATAATTATTTGTATGTTTATGCACACTATCTTTATATTCTAACACTTTTTTCCGAAAAAACAAGTGCATATTCCATTTTTTTATAAAAAGAATATGCACTCACTCTTCTTACACGATTTACGCTGCCGCTTATGCCATCAACGCGGTAACACCAAAATACAAAAGCACGATCACACCAAGCACGATCCGGTAATATCCAAATACTTTGAAGTCATGGTTTTTGATATATTTCATCAGGAATTTGATCGCGAACACCGATACTCCGAATGAAACCGCGCATCCGAGCAGCAGCATGAAAAATTCCTGTCCGGTAAATGCAAAGCCGAACTTCAGCATTTTCAAAAAGCTCCATCCGAACATGACCGGGATCGCAAGGAAGAATGTAAATTCCGCCGCCACGCTTCTGGATGCCCCTATCAGGAGTCCGCCGAGGATCGTCGCGCCGGAACGTGAAGTTCCCGGGATCATCGCAAGCACCTGAAAGCCTCCGATCGCAAGGATCATCGGGATCGTCAGCTGAGAAAGCTTCGCCGCTTTCGGAGGTACGCCCTCATGTTTCTTTTCCACAACGATAAATAAGATACCATAGATGATCAGCATCGCCGCAACCACATACGCGTTCATAAAATGCTCATCCACATAATCGTCGAACAATAGTCCAAATACCATGGCCGGGATCGTTGCGATCACTACTTTCACCCAAAGCTGAATGGTCATCAATTTCTGCTTCTCCGTTTTCTTCGGCGAGAACGGATTCAACTTGTGGAAATACAGTAAGATCACGGCCAAGATCGCGCCGAACTGGATCACGACATTGAACATTTCCACAAATGCATCACTTAATTCCAGATGAACGAACTCTTCCACCAGGATCAGATGTCCCGTACTGCTGATCGGAAGCCATTCCGTGATGCCCTCCACGATTCCCAAGAAAATTATTTTTAACGCTTCTAACATTCTTCTCCTCCTATTTTTCAACTGTCTGTGCTTTACTGCACAGTTTCCCCGAGCACAAACCGGGCGATCGCCTTTGCGACACCGTCCTCATCGTTGCTCCCTGTCACATAATCTGCGACTGCTTTCACTTCCTCGTCCGCATTCTCCATTGCAACGCCGAATCCGACTTCCCGAAGCATCGCAATGTCATTGTCTCCGTCTCCGAACGCCATGATCTCCTCTCTTGAAATACCGAGGATCCCGCCTAATTCCAGAAGCCCTTTTCCTTTGTTGACTCCTGCCGCATTGATCTCGATATTATATTTCAGCGAGCCGACCAGTTCAAGGCTGTCAAACTGCTTCAATTCCTGCCATGCCTGCTCCCGCTCTTTCATATCCGCAAACAATCCCTGCACTTTATCCATTGCCCGGTTTTCCTGCGCTATGATCTCATCCAATTCGGAAACACAGATCCTGCTTTTTCTTACATATTCCTGCATATGCGGACTGTGATGGTAACGGTGGACTTCCTCCAGTTTGTCTGCTTCCGCATACCCCTGTCCGTCAAAATATACCTCTTGTAATGTATCATATTTTCTGAGGATTTCCAATGCTTTTTTCGCATCCTCCAACGGGAGCAGATGTTCGGTAAGCACGCCCTTTTCTTCTGTGTCTTTCATTTTCTCCCGGTCTATGATCCTCGCGCCGTTGGATGTCAGGGCGTAGCGCATCCCCGGAAATTCTCTTAATTCTTCCGGGATCCCCGTATAGGGTCTTCCGGTCGCGGTCAGTATCGTCACACCGCTTTCGATCGCACGCGTGAGAATCTCTTTTGTATACTCCGTCAACTCTTTCTTCGTATTCAATAAAGTCCCGTCGAGATCGAGACCGATCATTTTTATCCTGCGCATTTCTATAAATCCTTTCCTTATATATGTCTGTTCTCCTGTCTTTTTCACGTCGTTTTGCAAAGAGATGCATATCCGCTCTTTCTCTCCTGTATCCCCTTTTGTACACCGACGTTTTCGATATATTTTAACAAAATTTGCGTAATAACGCAATTTATAGTATAATGTCGTAGCAAATCTTTTTAATCGATGCCGCCGTTCCCAAATAACAGGAACGTTTCTCCTGATACCGGGACGGTGCTTATACCAAAAAGTGTCGGACACAACGTCTGACACGCTACAAAAGAAAGGAATCTGACTCTATGAACACATATTTCAAGCGCAGTTTTATCGCCGGAACCGCTGCCCTTTGTGCATTGACAGCCGCACTTCCTACGCTTCCGACCTATGCGGAAGACATTGCTACGCTGGAAAGCAAAACAGCGGCACTGCAGGCGCAGCTAAGCGGACTCAATCAGGAAATGGTCAGCATCAGCGATCAGATCACCACCACTCAGATGCAGGTAGAGATCACCAACGGAGAAATCCTCCGTACACAGGAAGCGCTCGCAACCGCACAGGCAGACGAAGCAAAACAATACGAAGATATGAAAACCCGTATCAAGTATATGTACGAAACCGGAAATGCAACACTTCTGGAAATGCTTTTCTCTGCGGAAACGATGACCGATTTTCTGAACAAAGCAGATTTTATCCAGAATATCAGCAGTTATGACCGGGAAATGCTGGAAGAACTTCAGGCGCTTCAGGAAGAGATCGCCATGGAGGAAGCGACGCTGATCGATCAGCAGACTTCCCTGACCGAACTTCAGACAACACTGGAGGGACGCCAGGCAGCGCTGCAGGCAACTGCCGCAGCCACCTCCACGGATCTTGCTTCTTTCTCCGCACAGCTTACCCAGCTCCGCGCAGAGGAAGCGCAGCTTGCCGCACAGAAAGCCGCGGCGGAAGCCGAAAAGCAGAATGCGGCTCAGAATAATGGGTCTTCCAATAAACCAAATTCCGACAAACCGGACGAAAATCACTCCGATAACAGTTCCGGCAGCGACAATTCCGGAACCACCGCACCGGATCCGGCTCCTCCGGCAGAACCATCCGTTCCGGAGAGCGGTGGCAATTCCGGCGGCGATGACACTGTGATCCAAGGCGGAGGGACTCCGAATGTTTCATCCAGCGAACTGGACGTGTTTGCCGCGATCCTGCAGTGTGAAGCTTATCAGGATTATGACTCCATGCTTGCCGTTGCAACCGTGATCATGAACCGTGTATACAGCCCGCTGTTCCCGAATACGATCACCGAAGTGATCTATGCGCCGGGACAATTTGAACCGACCTGGAGCGGACGACTGGACACCGTTCTCGCGCAGGGACCGACCGCCTTGTCCTATCAGGTTGCCCAAGACGCGATCAACGGCGCGCGGCTTGCTTCCGTTGCCGACTGTTACTATTTCCTTTATGCCGGCGCGACCGATCGACCGGGCGTCAATGTAGGAAATAATTTATTCTTTGTAAGCTGGTAGGATAAAAACACCTGACCGGACAGAGGAAATTGAAAGCATCTGTCTGGGCAGGTGTTTTTCTGTTAATATACGTGCTGCATTGCAATAGGAATTTGAACTCCCATTTTTCAATTTGACAACTTCCGATCTAATAACGTAAAACAAAATAAATGACATATACCCAGCTAAGCAAACCATGAAAAATTGCCCACCCGACTGATTTCCATGTTGTATAACTTATGACCATAGCTAAAGCACTACCGAATGTAATACCTGATTTCACAGTTTTTTGTACTATTGTTGTTTTATTTTCTTCCATAATTTTACTACTCTCCGATCCTTCATTTTTCTAATTCGTCATCTTTATCAAGTATTATATCATTCAACAATTAAGCAGTCATTCGTTTTCAGACATTGAATAAAAATTTATTTTTGTCACACAAAAAGCGACTGTACAGAAACTTCTGTTTCGCTTCGTTTCCGTACAGTCGCTTTTTGCTATATTTACCTTAGATTCCTTATTCTGTCCTTTTATTCCGCCAGTTCCAGAAACGTATCCGTTCCGGATTCATAATACGGCGCCATCCCCGGGATATGTTTTGCAAAGGACTCTCCCTGCACATGTGCAAGAAAATCTTCTTTTGCATCCCATTTCGATACGAATACGACGCGGTTCTCCACTCCCGGATCCACATATACGTTCATCTCATGACATCCTTTGTCGTTTGCACCGTCCGCGGCGAATGCTTTTGCAAGCGGAAGATAGGCGTCCCGGTCTTTTACTCTGTTATCTGTGATCACCAATACCATCATTATGCCTCGATATATTTCTCAAAATTTTTGATGCGATCCATCTTTTCATCCAGCAATTCTTTGTTCGCCATGATCTTCGGCGCGCAGATTGCTCCGAATCCCTGAATCTCCGTTGTATGCTCGCGAAGTCCTTTGAACGTGCCTCTGGCTCTTGCCTGCTGTTCCTCGGAGAATGTCACTTCCAGCTTGTCCCCGTTGATCGCGATCTTTCCCTCGATTCCGCAGATCGGACATTCTACGGTTGTAGTTCCATTGACTGTCAGAAGATTCTGATGGCAGACCGGACATGTTCCGGTTCCCTGCGGCGCATAGAATTCTACATCTTCCGGGTTCATCTCAAATGCGGCTGCGGTACGTTTTCCGATCTCGTGCATGCGTTCGATCAGTTCGTCGTCCAGATATGGATTTGCTACGGTTCCCATGCTGTAAGCGTTATAGTTTGCAACGACCTGCATCATCGCCGGAAATCCGAACAGATGCAGAGATGCGGTTCCCATGGATGTCCAGTTTTCTGTACTTGCGCCTCCTACGGAAATGTAAGATACCGTACGTCTCTTTAAGCGCTCCTGCGGAAATTCATCCGGATCTCCCGGCATTTCTCCGCTTCTTCTCTTGTCCAGCACCCAGTTGATCGCGGATACATCATGACGGCAGGAGAAACGGTCTACAAAGTCTTTGAACTGTCCTACCGGCTGAAGAACATAAACCGGAGCAGCAAGGATGATCGCATCTGCCGCACGAACTTCATTTTCAAGCATCTGGAAATCGTCTTTGATGATACAGTTGTTGTCTTTTCCTTTTTCCAGAGCCGTCGAACATGCTCCGCACCCGATACAGCGTCCGATATTCAATCGCTGTGTGTTGATAAATTTGATCTCTGCGTCCGGATACGCCTCGCGTGCTCCGTACAGTGCTTCTTTCGTGAGAATGTCGCAGTTTGCATTTTTCTTTCCAAATGATAAACCTAAAATCTTCATTGTTTTCTCCCTTTCTCTCTTCATTTTGACCTTGGCGTCGATGATCACCGACCCTGACATCGTTTATGTATTTAAGTATAAATCAGCCTCCCTCCAACGGCTTCCCTTTTTTTGCCGTCTTTCCTCGCTCAAAAATGACCTGTCTTTCCATTTTTCTTTTTACCATAAAAACATGAGGTCAAAATTACACCTCTGATTTTGACCTCACCGTTTTTCATATCCCAATATCAATATTTATATAACTCCACATACAGACATTCTGCCATATCTCCGCATTTCAGGCTCATCTGCTCATCTCCGTTCAGGATTCTTCCCGGCAGCCACTCGCCGTTTTTGATCTCGCCCTCCTGTACTTTGACATAATTCACTTTCTTTCCGTCACTTTCCTTTGCACGGAATGTAAATGTACTTCTCATGCCGACGATCAGGAATTGATCTTCTGAAAGTTCATAGATCATTCCTGCTGCCAGTGGTTTCTCCGGCATCTTCGGCGCATATGCCACCGATACATCATAATTTTTAAACCGGAAATAGGTTCCGAAATCTGTATCGGATTTTCGCACATACGCTTTCAGATGCTCGCTTCCGCGGTATTTCATATAAAGCGGTTTCATCTCATCGATCAACTGATAGACTCTTCCGAGATATTCTTTACTTCCCCGTATCTCAAACGCAGACGGATCGATATTGAGCGCCGCCATCACTTCCATCGGCGGACGGTCGATCGCTTCCTGCGGCAGCGCAAGATCCTCGATCCCAAATGGGGAATAGCAGATCGCATTGTGTTTTCCAAAGGCATACAGCGCGTAAGATGCCGTCACCGCGTCTTTTCGGACTTCCGGCACAAACAGCGGATTGCCGTCGTAACTATATTCATCCATCACATTTGCCACATACGGCACATAAATATCCGGCGCCAATGTAAACAGCGACGGAGCCGCCATCTTCCAGATCTTATGTACTTCACAGACCGGACCGCCTGACGGATAAGATCCCGCATACCACGGATATTGCCTGAGCCACGCATTCGCATAGCATGGAAGCGGATATTCTTTCCGACCCGCATCTGTGATCTGCTCCACCGCTTTCGCAAAATGATATGCCATAAAATATTCTTCCGCATCGTCGCCGAACGCAGATTTCCAATCCCCCCGCGCGCCGTAAAGCTTCGCCATTTCCTCCGGGATTTCTTTTGCAAACGCTTCCCTTGCTCCCGGGCTGTAATCGCACGCCGTATTCAAAAGTCCGATCTCATTTTCCACCTGCATGACGATCACGGTAGATTCGTCCGCATCAACTTCCCGGATGTGCGCCATCACCGCAGCAAATGCTTTCGCATCCTTTTCGACCGCGTCCCGGCAGAACGGTGAGATCGTATTGATCGTCTCCCCCAAAGCCGTCTGCACGCGCCAGTATTTTTCCGAATCCCGCTTCATCCAGCCCGGCACATAAAATGATTCTGCATTTTTCCAAAGCCCGAACCATAAAAAGATCAGATGCATCTTATATTCTCTCGCCTGCCGGATCAGTCCGTCCGGAAGTGTGAAATCATACTGCCCCTCTTCCGGCTCGATCGTCTCCCAGTAGAGTGGTACGATCAGAGAATTCAAATGCATATCTTCCACTTGTTTCCACACATGTTCTTCCATATAATCCAGACTGCTCGCACTGGAATTGTGGATTTCTCCGCTCAATGCAAAGAACGGTTCCCCTTTCACATATAACGTGGAGATCCGACCGTCTTTCCGGATCTCCGGAATCGGGTATTTTTCTGTTGTTTCACTCATCAGAACATCCTCCTTAATCTGTTTTCTGTTTGTCTCCTTTTGGTTTGTTTTCCTTTTTGGTTTATATTCCGTTTCTGCTTTTATTATAAGTATTCTTGACATCCGATCACAATCTTAATATCATAATATTTATATAATAATATTAACATAAGTGTACAAGGGGGAAAATGTTCCTTGTACACCGACGCTAAGGAGGTCTTACACTATGATGTTCCATATCCAAAATCCGAACCGCCCGCTCCCTCTGCAGCTGGAACTGATCGGAGTCGACCATCACCAGGAACCGATCGTCCGACCCGGTGGAATGCCGTTCTTCCAATGGTTTTACTGTGTCAAAGGACAAGGGGAATTTATTGTAAACGGACAGCGTTCTATCATTTCTCAAGGGCAGGGGCTTCTCATTTATCCGGAGATTCCGCATGTCTATCAGGCAGTTTCCGATGACTGGACGGTGCATTTCATCGGATTCGGAGGGTCAGCTTGCAGGGAAATTCTTCACGCACTGCAAATGTACGAAACCGGCGTCTATCATTTGTCGATTCCGGAAATCTTCGAACGCCATCTCCGGACGATCTGCCTGATACACGACCGCAGTATTTCCGATCATACAAAGAACGATCCGCTTGAATTTTCCAGAGAATGTTACGGTTTTCTGCTCGATCTCTGCCCGTCTGTCTCGCGGATTTATCCGAGCGCGCAAAAAAACACAAATGAACGGATCACGTCGGTGATCTCCTATATCGAGGAACATTATGCCGAAGATTTATCCTTAGATGAACTCGCCGCGCATGCCGGGCTTTCCCGGGAATATCTCTGTGCCCTGTTCAAACAGACGATGCAGCAGACATTGTCCCATTTCATCCTCGGCATCCGCGTAAGCCGTGCCAGAGCATTGCTCCTCACCCATCCCGACATGAAGATACTGGATATTGCGCACACCTGCGGTTTTCAGAGTCCCAGTTATTTTGGAAAAATGTTCAAACGCGAAACAGGGGTGACTCCGGAAACATTTCGCAAATCCCCCTCTCATTCAGTTCAGTAAAGTCTTATAAAGTCGATCAGGCTGTACGGACATCCGCACAGCCTGATTGTAAATCACTCCTTAAAATTTCACTCTGATCTCTTCACACAGACAGTCTCTGGAATTGCCGCCGACATAGATTCGGAACAATCCGTCTTCTTTTACATACTGTCCCTGATTGTCGTAAAATCCCATTTCTGCTTTTTTCAGCGTCAGTTCCACGCGTTTCTCTTCTCCCGGCTGCAGTTCAACCTTTGCAAAGCCGCGCAGTTCTTTGACCGGACGCACCAGACTTGCCGTCACATCCTGCATGTAAAGCTGCACCGTTTCCGTTCCGGTATGGTCTCCCGTATTTTTCACGGACACGTTGACATGCAGGCAGTCGCTTTGTTCTTCCACATGAAGCTCCTCATATGCAAATGTCGTATAGCTCAATCCATAGCCGAACGGGTACAGCGCTTCATGCGGCGCATCCAGATAGCGGGAAGTAAATTTACTGTTGCTTCCCGGACGTCCGGTACTCGGATGATTGTAATACATCGGACACTGTCCGCTCACAGACGGGAACGAAGACGCCAGTTTTCCGCTCGGATTGACGTCGCCGAATAATACGTTTGCGACCGCATTTCCCATTTCGATCCCAAGATGCCATGCTTCCACGATAACCGGCAGATGTTCCGCCTCCCATCCAAGCGCCAGCGGACGTCCGTTCATCAGAACCGTTACGACCGGTTTTCCCGACGCCAGCAGTTTTTCCAGAAGTTCCCGCTGTTTTCCCGGCAACGTAATGTCCGCTTTCGAGGACGCCTCTCCGCTCATGCTGCAAAGCTCTCCGACCACTGCCACGATCACGTCGCCGTCCGCGCACGCCCGGCGGATCTCTTCCTCGTTCAGTTCACCCTCCGGTCCTCCGCACGGATAATAAGCGAGGTCTGCACCGCTCTTTTTCAGCCCGTCCAGGATCGACACACAGTCTTCCTCTTTCCAGCTCATCGCCCATGCGCCGCAGACTTCTTTCGCATCTGCCGCAAGCGTTCCGACAAGACTGATCTTCTGCCCTCTGGAAAGAGGCAGGATCCCGTTTTCATTTTTTAAGAGAACGATCGACTTTTCCGCCGCTTCACGCGCGGTCTGCACGTCCGCTTCCGGAAGTCCGCTCTGCTCGTACAGCCTGATCACATCTTCCGGCACATACGGATTCTCAAACAAGCCGAGCCACATTTTCACGGAAAGGATCCGGCGGACAGCGTCGTCGAGCACGTCCATGGAAACCCGTCCGTCTTCCACCGCCTGTTTCAGATGATCTTTGTAAATATGCGTTCCCATATCCATATCCAGTCCCGCATTGACCGCCTGACATCCTGCGTCTTTTTCATCTTCCGCAATGCCATGCGCCACACATTCTTTGATCCCATTGGCGTCGCTGACTACAAATCCCGGCAGTCCGTACAGATCTTTCAAGATCGTGCGGAGTGTGTAAGGATTGACGGTACACGGAACGCCGTTTAAATCATTGAACGCCGCCATTGCCGTCGCCGCGCCCTCTTCCACCGCTGCTTTGAACGTCGGAAGATAAACATTGTGAAGCCGGGAAACCGACATGCTCGTCGTATTGTAATCCCGCCCCGATTCACATGCGCCGTATGCCACATAATGTTTCAGACATGCCGCCACATAATCAGCCGTATCCGATGTATCGCTCTGGAGTCCCCGGATTTTTGCACGGGCAAATATACTTCCGAGATACGGATCTTCTCCCGGTCCCTCCGATACACGTCCCCATCTGGAATCTCTCGCCACATCGATCATCGGCGCAAAATTCCAGTTGATCCCATGGGCTCTCGACTCACGCGCCGCCAGATGCGCCGTCCGCTCAAACAGCTCCGGGTCGAATGTTCCTGCTTCCGCGATCGCGATCGGATACACGGTGCGCAGTCCGTGGATCACGTCAAATCCGGTCAGCATCGGGATCCCCAGTCTGCTCTCCTCCACTGCGATCTTCTGCAGCTCATTATTTTTCCGCGGATCATCCGCCATCATCGCCCCGACCATTCCGGCGCGGATATCGTCTTCATGATAATCACGCTGTGCGGTGGACATGATCTTCTGAAATTCTTCTTTGGACAATCTGCCGTCCGTCATCATCTCGATCAGCTCTTCAAACGGCACGTCGAATCCGCCGACGATGGACGGAGATTCCAGATTCATCTGTCCGATCTTCTCCTCCAATGTCATCTGCGCGAGCAGTTCTTCTACCCGCTCTTTTTGCTCTGCACTCAGTTTCATAACCTGCTGCCTCCTGTCCCTTTATCTTCGCGGTATCAATCACCGGAAGTGCCAAAAGGCACATTCCGGGATTGTAAGCAGTCGCCAAGGTCCCGGGCAAGCCCGGACTTTGGCTCGTCGCCTGTACAAAAAAAGGACAAGGAGCAGTTTTCCCACTCTCTTGTCCACCGCTATATCTTTATTATAAGACAATCCCGCCGTTCTTCAATCTAAAGATTATTATATTTATATAACAATCTCGTCATCTTGACTCCGGAAGAATCTTTCTCACAAGCCATTTCTGGAGCGCATCCACTCCGATCCCCACATATACGACGCCGGCGATCATCGCCACGCCGATCTGGATCGGCAGAGAACCAAGTTCCGCAACCGGAAGCGGTCCCATGATCGTAAGACCGATCGCCCAGCCGCAGAGCCAGGACGGTACAAAGATCCACTTCGGCAGGCTCTCCCCGATCAGAACTGCCAGTCCGCCAAGCACAAACAACGTACAGTACAATTCCACATTCGGATGAAACGGAAGTGTTTCCATGATCCAGACTGCAAGCACTGCCCAGAGATCTCCGCAAAGAAATCCGACCGCGATCTTCAGCGCATCTTTCCGCTTATTTCCGTTTGCCACATAAAGCCCCGCGCAGATCAGCGCCACCGCTCCGGTGCTCACACCGAGATATGGGGAAAGCACCGCCCAGATCGGAGGCATAAATGCGATTCCAAATGCCAGTGTCAGCATATTGACCCGTTTTCTCTTTTTTTCATCCATGCGCTTACTCCTGCCACGGGAATCCGTCCCATACAAGTTTGCCTGTATATTCTTTGACTTCTTCTTCCCCGTTCAGCACGCGGATCGCGCCTGCCGCCATCGCTTCCATCTCAAATTCACCCGGATATGCGTAAACCGGAGCGATGAAAGAACAGCTTTCCGTGATCTGGCGGACCAGATCTTCATTATAGACCATTCCGCCTCCGAGCAGGATTCCGTCTACCTTTCCGTGGAGCACAGCAGCCATGGAACCGATACATTTCTCGATCTGGTAGATCATCGTGTTCCAGAGCATTTCCGCATACTTATCGCCTGCCTGCGCGCGCTTTGTCAGTTCCAGCGCGTCGGAAATTCCGGTATGGCTTACAAATCCGCCGGTTCTCGTACAGAGTTTCTTCACATCCGCGATTTCCAGATTCTCTTTCTTCATATATTGAAGCAGATCTGCCACGGAAACGCTTCCGCAGCGTGTCGGAGCCATCGGTCCCTCGCCGCCTACGATGTCGTAACCGTCTACCATTTTTCCATGACGGTGCGCGGAAACAGAGATTCCGCCTCCGATATGGCAGACTACATAATTACATTCTTCATATTTCTTGTTCATCACATTTTTACTGTGACGGATCGCTGTCTCTTTTAAGTTCAGCGCATGCAGATGGATGACACGGTTCACGCCTTTGATACCGGTCATTCTCGCAAGATCCTGCAGTTCATCCACGTCCGGCGGATTAACAACCATTGCCTTTGCGCCGTACTGTTCTGCAAATTCACGGGCAAGCTGCGGTCCTAGGCTTGCCGGATGGATGACGCCGTTGGCACAGTTCTTCGCATGTTCCAGCATCAGATCCGTCACTTCGTATGTGCCGCCCTCCATTGCCACAAGTCCGCCTCCGCGTCCTACAAACACGTCCACGTCTTCCAGAGATACGTTTGCCTCTTTTAACAGAGACAGGATCATATCCCGACGGTATGGAAGCTGTTCGCTCAATGTAGCGAACTTCTCCAGTTCTCCCGCATCATGGGAGACATTTTTTGAAAACAGACACTCTTCTCCGTCAAACAACGCGATCTTCGTCGATGTAGATCCCGGATTGAGCGCCAGCACCTTATATTTCTTCATCTTGTATTTCCCTCTTTTCTTACCGCATTCCCGCTGCGCGGACTGCGCTGATCACGATATTTCCTTTGATCTCGGAAACCGGAGCCCCTCTGGAACAGTCACATACCACTTTGTTGAATCCCTGAAGCATCGGACCGTACGCGTTGGCGTGTCCGAACTGCTGGATCAGTTTGACTGCCACATTTCCCACATTCAGATCCGGCCAGATCACAACGTTGGCTTTTCCTGCCACTTTGCTCTCACGTCCGACTTTCTTTGCCGCAACAGCCGGAGAGATCGCCGCGTCGAACTGGAATTCTCCGTCGATCGCGAGATCCGGGCGCTGTTCCCCGGCAATCTTCACCGCCTCCACAACTTTGTCGATCAGTTCTCCCTGACCGCTTCCAAGTGTGGAATAACTTACCATCGCGCACCGCGGCTCCCAGTCGAGCAGAGCTTTTACCGTGTCGCATGCGGAGATCGCAATGCTTGCAAGCTGCTCTGCATTCGGATTGGTGCATACCGCGCTGTCTCCCACTGCCAGAAGACTTCCCTCGCTGCCCTCAAATCCCGGAATATCGCAAAGTCCGATACTGGAGATCGTGCTGATCCCCGGCTGCATTCCGATGATCATCTGTCCTGCCAAAAGTACGTCGCCCGTCGTATTGTCGATTCCGGCAAACGTAACTTCCGCTTCTTCCACTGCCTGCATGACCATCGCATAGTAAAGCGGATCCTGCATCCGGCGTGCGAGTGCTTTTTCTTTCAAAAATCTGCCCGGCTGCGCTACATACATGCCGATCAGTTTGTTCTTATACTCTTCTTCCTGAATGTCGACAAAACAAAATACCGAACTGTCATATCCACGTTCCTCACTCAAAGCCTGTAGCTTCTGCGCATCTCCGACGAGGATCGGAATGATATAACCGTCTTTTCCGGTCTCGTAAGCCGCCTGCATCATCTTCTCATTTTCCGCTTCCGGAAATGCGACGCGCTGCGGATTTTGCTTCGCTTTCTCGTAAATCTGATCTAAAATACTCATTTACATCTGCTCCTCAACTTTGTCCACCAGTTCGCCGATCGTTGCGCATGCCGCTGCTACCTGAAGCTGGATCAGAACGTCCAGTTCATTTTCGATCTCGGAAACAAGTCCTACCATCAAAAGGGATGCTCCGCCCAATTCTTCTTTGATCTTTGTGTCCACGCTCAGTTCGCTTGCGTCTTTGTTGTAAGACATCGCTACCAGTTCAATGATCTTTGCTTCTAATTCTTTTCTATCCATGATAAATCTCCTTTTTCTTCTGCATATCCTTTGCGGATACGGTTGTCTGTTTCCTTTTTTGCCGGATCTGCATACAGATCCGGCGCATCATATTTTAACACCAAATAAAGTGGAGCCTGCTTATGTCTCTTATATTCCCGTCAGTTTCCGGGCTTCTTTTATTCCTCGTCCAGCGCGAACACAACGGTTTTGTATCCGTCTCTCTGGAAGATTTCTGCGTGTACCGGAACCGGAAGTTTCTCCAGCAGTTCTTTTCTTTTTTTCTTGTTGATCCCTTTGACGACCGCATTGAAGCTTGCGCCCTCTTCTATCTCAACTTCTCCGTATGCGATCGGTCCCATCTGGCTGTATTCCGGTTTTGAGGACAATGCAGCCGGCATAACGATCGATTTCATCACAGCTTTTCCGCTGATCTCGACCCATTCCATATCCATGCATCCGCAAGTGTTGCATGCATAAACCGGAGGAAATTCTACTGCTCCGCACTCTTTACATTTACGTCCGAGGAATTTTCCTTCTTCCAGACCTTCGTAAAATTTTTCTACTACTTTTTCCAATTTAACGCTCATCGTATTCGTCCTCCTATTCCTCAATCGTCCGAAGAAGTACCGCCGCTACGTTCTGCGCACCGCCGTATCCTCGAAGCATCGTTGTCTTCGGCAGTTTTTTCACCTGACGTTCGCCGCATTCGCCGCGCATCTGCATACATGCCTCGTATACGTCTGCCATACCGGACGCCGCATGCGCGTGACCAAACGAAGTTCTTCCTCCGTTTGTGTTGATCGGTTTATCTCCGTCGTATGCGGTACGTCCCTCGCAGATATATTTCCATCCCTCTCCGTACGGAAGATATCCTGCGATCTCAGCCGCACAGAGGTGTGAGGTGATGATGAAGTCATTTGCAAAGAACAGATCCAGTTCTTCCGGCTGTACGCCTGTCATCTCATAGACCTGACGGACTGCTTCTTCTGTCGCACGCAGTTCAAAATGAGGAGTTGTGGACTCGCATGCCGCGCTTCCGACTCCCAGAACTTCGATCGGTCTGTGTTTTAAATTCTTTGCGATCTCCGGGATCATCTCGGTTGCGCATACGATCGCAGCTGCCGCTCCGTCACATTTACGCTCTACGCCCTCCATACGAAGAAAGTCTCCCATCTTCGGGTTGTACGGGGATCTCATGTAATCCATCACATTATCGAATCCTTTTTCTTTTGCAATATCCGCAAATTCCGTACGCTCCAGCGCCAGCGGATTCTTTGCCGCGTTACGGCGGTTGTTGATCGCCATCCAGTTCAATGTATCGTCCATCTCCTGCGCTGTGATCCCGCGGGTACGCACATAGTCTTCTGCCGCATCATCGTAGATCAGTTCCATCGGAGCCATCAGACTTCTTGCATAAGCACGGTCATAAAGCCAGGATGTTGTTGCAAGGAATTTATCCATTGTCATCTTTTCGCGCTTATACGGGTGCTTCGGAGCCTCCACGCTTGTTGCCGGAGCCGGGATGCTGTCGCCGAACTCCACACATCCGGTCAGGACGCAGTTATATTTTCCGGAAGCGACTGCATTGACTGCCTGCTCGATCGCCAGATATCCGGTACAGCATGCTTCGGAATGGTGGATCGATCCTTTTCCTTTCATACCGAACCAGTTTCCGATCTGGATGTTCGGAGTCAGGTAGTTTGATCCGTTCAGCGGACTTGCCTGTCCATGGAAATAAAAATCCACATCCTGCGGATTGACTCCTGCATCTTCCATCGCTTTGAGCGCGGCATATCCGAACAATTCTCCCTCTGTCAGACCGTTCGTCTCCGGATTGTCCACTGTATACATAAACGGAGTACAGCCGACGCCAATGATGGAAACGCTTCTCTGATACTTACCTAATGTTGTACGATTCATTTTTTTCATCCTTTCTTTTTGTACTTTACCTTTGTACGCTCATTATATATAATATAAGCGCCGGAATCATTGGTTTATTGTCCGAGAAACAACCCGTTGTTTTTTATTTTTTTGTGTGTCTGCACAATATAGGAGATTGCTATGGAATTACATCTTTTATTAGACAAATTAAGAGAAAATAAATGCGCCCCGCAGTGCTTCGGATGCCCGGATCAGTCCCGGGATCTGCTCTGTGTGCGCATGTTGGAACAGAAACAGTCCGCCTTTGAACCATCCACACTCTATCTGACCGATCCGGATTCACTTCCCGATCCGTCTATGCCGGAAGATTTCGCCGTGTTCTGCTGCGGTGACGCCATTGATTTTTCCGCATATGAAAACAGCGCATTTACCATTGTATACTTCGGAAATGACATTTCCTGTGAGCGGTTATTTAATCTGACCATGGAACACCTGACGGAATTGCAGCAGATCACCGTCGGCATGCATCTGCTCGTCAACGCTGTTTTTTCCGGAAACGGACTGCAATATCTCATCGACACTGCCACCCACATTTTCGGAAACCCGATCTACGTCGTGGATCTGCAGAACAAATATCTTGCGATGCCGGAGGGACTGATTCCGGACAGTGAATTTTTCCGGGAAGAGAGCCGCAGCGGCTACATCAGCGCCTCGGGGATCGCATCGATCCGCGCCAACCGTCTGGACGAGAAAGTCCGGCGATCCGGCACGGCTTATTACTACGTCAACGATCTGGTAGGCAAAGGAATGCTCGTAGACGCCGTCAAAATACAGGGGATCGAAGTCGCACACATTATGATGCTGGAATCAGAGCAGCAATTTCATGAGTATGATCCGGATTTCTTTCACCGCTTTTCCAATCTGGTCTCTCTGGAACTGCAGAAAGATTCCGCCTACACGCGCAACAAAGGAATGATGTACTCTTATTTTCTCGCCGATCTGCTCCGGAATTCCAATGTCAGCAACATCCGCCAGCGTCTGGAAGATCTCGGCGTGCACTTAAAAGAGACCTTTTATATCATCGCGATCCCGCCCGCCGGAGTCGGTCTTTCCAACCTGCGCCAGGAAATCATTTTGGAGCGGGTCAAGCAGATCCTGCCGGAAAGTATTTATGTCATCTATGAAGAGACGATCGTCCTTTTGATCAGTCAGGATCTGGATCAGAATCTGAACAAATATGAGATCGCCCGGCTCGACGAATATCTCTCAGCGAACCATTTAAAAGCCGGGATCAGCAACTTTTTCCAGTATCTCGAAGATACCGCCCGTTTTTACCGTCAGGCTGTGGATTCCGTTCGCATCGCCAACCGGCTCAATGTTCCGGACGCGATCTGTTATTACAGCGACTATTATGTCTACCGTATGCTGGAGACGTTTGAAAAAGAAGATACCGAGATCCGCTTCCTGATCCATCCCGGACTGATGAAGCTCTATCTCTATGACCAGAAACGGGAGACCGAACTGATCTCGACACTGCGGGAGTATCTGATCCATCCGGGACAGTCTTCACTCGTCGCAGAAAACCTGCATATCCATAAGAACACGCTGCTCTACCGGCTCGGAAAGATCCGCGAGATCACCGGATGCAGTCTCTCGGACGGCGAAGAATTTATGAACCTCAATCTTTCCCTGATGATCATGAATTATCTCGGAATGCTCACTTGAAATTGATTTGCAAAGGAGAGACTGCCTATGATTTACCCGTTTCACTCCACTGATCTGACAGAATCGCTGCCGGTCGGTCTGCGGCTTTTCGGAGTCAGCCACTTACAGCCTCCGGTCAAACGTCCCGACGGCGTGCCTTATTTTCAATGGTTTTATTGTATCAAAGGACAGGGAGAACTGATCCTGAACCGCCAGCGTTTTCTGATCCGGCCGGAACAGGGTTTTCTGATCTGTCCAAATGATCCCCATTCCTATCAGGCGGTAACCGCCGACTGGACGCTGCATATCTTCGGATTTGACGGTTCTCTCTGCGGAGAACTGTTAAAGACGCTTCAAATGCACGCATCCGGCGCTTACCAGTTCACCGACGGGGATCTGTTTGTGCACCATATCGAAACCCTCGCTTCCCTCTATAACACCCATGGCTGTCGGAACGCCGTTGATTTTTCCAAAGAATGTTACAGCTTCCTGCTGGACATTTCCAACAGCATCACACGAAGCCGCGCCGCCGGAAACGCCGGGGAAAATGAGCTGACCGACACATTGACATCCTATCTGGAACGTCATTTTGCTTCCCCGGTCACGCTGGAAGAATTGGCGCGGATCGTCAATCTTTCGCCGGATTACATGTGCGCGCAATTCAAAAAGGAGATGGGTCTTACGATCATGCAGTATCTGACCGAGATCCGCATCGGTCATGCCCGCCATCTGCTCACGCTGCATCCGGAAAAGAAAGTCCTCGAGATCGGAAAAATGTGCGGATTTGAAAGTCCCAGCTATTTCGGAAAGATTTTTAAAAAAGAAGTCGGGATGACGCCGGAGAAGTATCGGAAAAGCAGGTAAAACGAGACAAATCGGCAATTATTTACATACGCGAGAAAAAGCAGGAACGAACTTTCCAATGAAAGAACTTCCTGCTTTTTTCCTGTTTGCCTCCATCATTTCAAACTTTCCAAAAATTTTATAGCTTCCTGTACAGTGGTAAAAGTCAATGTAGATTGATACAACCAACGATTTCTCACATCATTATCTTCCAGTGTCGGCAAGCCATCAATATGATTCAACACCCAGTCGCCGTTCACAATTGCCTGATCTATTTTTTCCGCAATTTTTCTTGTAGTAACATGATCGCCCTTTTCATACCCAGGACACTCCCCTTGAAGCTGCTTCATCACATTTTCTTTTTCCGCAACGTTCTGAATCGAGGGATAAAGCTTTTTATAATGTAACAAAAACCAATATTCAACACAACCGGTCGTCATCAAAAGACGCACTCTCACATTTGGCTTTTTTCTTAGTTTCTGCAATGTAGAAATAATTTTCTTTATCTTATCCCAACTGCCTGTCTGTCCATCGTCTACATCAAAGAAAAACCATATCTCATCCGTAACTTCCGCATTATTCCGATACTTTGCATCTTTCTTGAATTTTTTATCCGCAACAGAAAATAAACCTTTTATCGGTTTTTGAATAACTGCCACATCTTCATACTTCTCTTTTATCACTTTGATATACTCAATTTCACTTTCGCCCTCACAAAAAACGTAAATAAGAGGTTTGACCCGTCTTTTCATTATTCAACCTCCACTGTATCTACATCCGGTATCGCTCCATATTTTCCTACGAGGTATGATTTTCTGATATTATCATTCGTCTTTATCATAAGATCGGTTAAATTAAACAATTCTGAAACACCATTCTTTTTATGTTTATCAACAAAATATATCTGATCTTTTCGCAAGATTTCCATATTCAACAATTCCGTATCATGTGTTGTAAAAATAATCTGCGCATGTCCGGGATTCGTCTCTGGACTTTGGAATTTTGAAATAATAAACTCTGCAAGCAATGGATGAAGTTCCCGATCGATCTCATCTACCAGCAAAATCCCTCCTTTCTGCAGAACCTGTTCAATCCCGACAGCAAGTGCCATTAACCGTCTTGTTCCCTCTGATTCGTCCGATAATTCCAATGCAAACAATGCTTCCTCTCCCGCTTTATTCACTCCACGGTGCATGGAAGTTGTCTTTACCTCGCCAATCTTCAGATTCATCTCCGCAAAATCTGAAGAATCTTTTAATGCTGCTGCAAATTGTTTTAATGCTGCCGCCATACCATCCGGAAGATTTTCCGGAAGAGACGCGTCTGCTGATATTTCTTCATTCCTGATTTCAAACGACATATCTTCAATACCAACATCCGCTTGTTTCGCATACGTTACAATGGATTTCAGCATATTTACATCTTCAGAATGCTCCAATAACTGTTGAGGTATATCTGTATAATCCTTTGAAAAATGAATAGATTCCCTGAACCACTTCATCGCAGCAATACACGGCTGATAATTCATGACACATGCAATCGAAAAAAAGAGCTGGTTCGATGCAACTGCCTCTGCAATCATTTCTTTCTTTTTCTTTTCTCCGTTCACCGGAAAGGAAAATTTCTGTCCGGTTCTTGAAAAAATTTCTGCTTTCTGCCCTTTTGGGGATGCATATAAATATTCCGTACAGATTTCTTTTTTTGTCGCAGAAAATCCATAAAGATATTTCACCCCGTCCATAACGTATTCATATTCAAATCCTGTCGGTTCTTTCTCTGAATAGTCATTTAAAGCAAATGCCCTTACCGGAACCTCTGCCTTTTCATGCTGTGTCTTTTGAGCATTTCGAATAAACTGGACACCCAGCCAAAACGCTCTGATCACATTGCTCTTTCCCCCACCATTTTTTCCGAAAATCGCAGCCCCCGGAAGAAGCCCTTTTTTCTTATACGGTAAAAGACAACTTCTGTATTCTGTATTTCCTTTCGTCTCCATAGACAAAAAATTTTTATCTCTAAATGAACGATAATTTTCAAATTGAAATCTGATCAGCATTTATATCACCTCCATTTGTAACTATTATATGCTCTATTTTAAAGAAATACAATTAATATAATTACATTTTTAAATTATTTCTTCTCAATTAATATTTATTTTCACTTCCTCCATCGTCAGGCTCCCTCGTCAGCCGATGGATCCACTTCCACGAATTACACCGCAAAAACGCCGGAACGCATTTGAACAATTGATCCGCATTCAGACAGCAGACAACGACCGCCGGAGACGCTTTCACAACAAACGCCATAAAGAAAGAAAGCGGCAGCACAATCAGCCATATACTGATCAGATCCATCTTCACGACAAACATCGTATCTCCGCCACCGCGGATGATCCCGGTGTTGGTCGGCATCTGGTATGACATACCGACGTCCACCACGCTCAAAATGATCAGAAACGTATTTGCCATCGCTTTTGTCTCCGGCTGCAGATCGTAAAGTGACAGAACCGGGATCCGCAGGAAGAACAGCAGGATCCCCGAGCAGATACCGATTTCCAAGAACAGCTTCTGCAGCCGTCTCGCGTAACATTTTACCCGATCCATATCGCCATATCCGATCGCCTTTCCGATCAGCACCCCTGCCGCGGAAGATGCGCCGACCGCGGTGGATTTGACAAGGAGGAACAGATTCGACGCCGCAGAATTGGCAGCGATCGCCGCTGCCGTCATATGTCCGAGGATCGCTGTCTGCATCGCAGTGTTCACCCCCCAAAGTCCGTTTGTAAATAAGATCGGCGCCGTCACTTTGATATAGTCTTTCCAGAGCTGTCTGTCAAACCGGAAGAAATCTTTTACTTTCATGCAGAGATTCTTTTCCGTCTTTGCAATATAAAGGATCAGCACCGTCGTTTCCAGGATCCGCGCTATCAGAGTTCCGACTGCCGCTCCCGCCGTTCCCAGTTCCGGCGCGCCGAAGTGTCCGAAAATCAATGTATAATTAATTCCACAGTTTACAAAAAACGCCATCGCCGACAGATACAGCGCGATCTTCACCACCTGCATACTCCGAAGAACTGCCAAAAGCAGCTGTGTGACCGCAAAGAACAAATAGGTAAACCGAATGATCCCGAGATACTCCTCTCCCTCGGAAATGATCGCCGCATCCGTTGTGAACAGCCCGATCGCCCATTTCGGGAACAGGCTGATCACGCAAAACAGGACTGCCATCACTGCCAGCCCATGCTGCATCATCATCGACGCAATCTTCTTCATCGGTCCGGTCTGCCGTTTCCCCCAATACTGACTTCCGAGAATGACCATGCCCTCGCCAAATGCGCCCAAAAGCATCTGATAGACAAACTGGATCTGATTTGCCGCCGCAACTCCGGCAAGCGAAGTCTCGCTGTACGCGCCAAGCATGATATTGTCCGCGAGATTGACGCTCAGAGTAACGACATTTTGCAGTACGAGCGCGATGTACAGCGTAAAAAATTCTTTGTAAAATATGGTATCTTTTTTCATGGTAAATGATAGCGTCGATGTACAAGGGGAAACACGCCCCCTTGTACACCGACGCTTCCTCCTCTTTTGTGATTTCTTACAGGATTGACTTAGTGATTTGTCCAAGTTCTTCCACAGCATACAGCGGAAGATTCACAAGCCAGTCTTCTTTTTTATAATCCGCCATCGAAGTGCGGATTGAAATTTCCGGTGAAAATTTCTCATAATACATTTTTAAACTTTTCGCCCGTAAATTAACCTCAGCTTTTACCTCAACAGGTACAACCTGTATTCCGGTATCAATAACAAAATCCACTTCACATGAACCCCGATCATTTGTATAATAATAGATTCCCAAATTTTCGCATGTTTTTAACTGCTGACATACGTACTGCTCCGTCAAAGCTCCCTTAAATTCCTGAAACAAATCATTACCGTCAAGCAATGTCCGCTGCATAAGTCCGGTCATACACCCAAGAAGCCCTACATCTACAACAAAAAGTTTAAACGCTTTTAAATCTTCATACGCTTTCAACGGAATCCCCGCCGTATTCACGCGGCTTACCTTATGAACAAGTCCGCAGTCACTAAGCCACATCAGAGCCGCCTCATACTCTTTGGCACGTCCGCCTTCCCGCACAAGCCCATAAATAAATTTCTTATTTTCTTTTGCAAGCTGAGAGGGAATACTATTCCACAGCATACGGATCTTCGGTACAATCTCAATCGGTGCATGTTTGGAAAAATCCTGCTCATACGCCGCAAGAATCCGCTTTTGTATTTCCCGTACCTCATTAAAATCTTTATCTTCTGCAAAACATTGTACCGCTTCGGGCATTCCTCCCACAAAATAATATTGTTTGAGCGCATCGATATACGTTTGTTTAAATGCCGATATCATTTCAAAATCCTGTTTTTCCAGAAGTTCCGTGTAACGTTCTCCCACAGTCGCTGTCAAAAATTCTTGAAATGACAATGGATACAGACTCAAAAAATCTACCTTTCCGACCGGAAATGAAGTTCCGCCATGTAAAGCGATACCAAGCAGGGAACCTGCACATACAATATGATATTGCGGTGCATTTTCATAAAAATATTTCAAAGAAGATAATGCGCGCGGTACTTCCTGCACTTCATCAAATATTAAGAGCGTCTGTCCGGGCTCGATCTTCTTTCCACTATACAGCTCAATTCCCATGATCAAACGCTCTGTATCCAGATCGGTGGAAAATAATTCAGCCATTCTGGAATTGGAATCAAAATTAATGTAAACCACATTCTTATAAGCTTTTCTTCCGAACTCTTTCATAAGCCAGGTTTTTCCAACCTGTCTCGCCCCCTCAATGATCAACGGTTTGCGACGTTTGCTCTCTTTCCAACCATACAATTTTTCAATCGCTTTTCGATACATCTGCGTACCTCCATCTATCCCTTACATCTTCCATATACATATATTATATCCCGCCCCGCCAAAATATACAACGAACTTTTGACTGTATTTACATTTTTTACAACGATCTTTTGTGTTTTGCTTACACTTTTTACAGCGATCTTTTGCACTTCACTTACACTTTTTACAACGAACTTTTTGTCCCATATTTCATTTTGCATGAAAAACGCCGCTTTGCAAATGAATCTTCATTCCAAAGCAGCGCTTCTTTAAAACCTCTTCACAACCGGATTTTCTCTCGTATACGCTTCCCATCTTTCCCCGTCGGCGCATCCCGGATCTCCTGTCTTCATAAAATTCGTCCAGTAGGTCACCATCTGCTCACTCAAACGCTGATCCTCCGTTCCCATCGGTCTCCAGCAACGTCCGTATGTTCCGAACATATACCAGAGTTCCGCCGAGTGAAACGCTCCCCAATCGTCTCCCGGAAGCTCATGTGCAAAATGATACAGATAGACCGGAGTACCCAATTTTTCACAACTATCTGCCCATCGTTTACATTCTTCCATCAGGATCCCGGTTTCTTTTTTCGCCACTTCTTCCGGCGCAGCTCCGAGATCGTCGGTCACAACTCCCAGCATATACGGAATTTTCCGGAGTTTTCCACATTTCCATGTCTCTTTTACACTTTTTTTCAACAATTTGCCGTCCACATTCGGCACCATTACAAGACCGTCCCCGGTTTCCCACATTTTCGCGTCAAATTTCCGGCGTGCTACCTGCATCTCTTCAGCGGAAAGGCTGCGAAGCTCTTCCGGATTTTTCGCTCCGGTCAGTTCCACAAATAATTTTCCGTATTCCTCTTCTTCCTCCAAAGTCGGCGTCGCCAGAATCTCTTCTTTGCAGGACAGTCCGCTCTGCATGACCGCTTTTGCGATCAGCCCCTCGGTTTCCGCGGTGGACACCAGCACCTGCGTGCTCATACTTCCCGCAGATTGTCCGAATACCGTGATATTTTCCGGGTCGCCACCGAATGCCGCGATATTTTCATGCACCCAGCGCAGCGCCGCGATCTGATCGAGGATCCCATAGTTTCCGGACACATGATCTTCATTTTCTTCCGTCAGCCACGGATGTGCCAGAAAACCAAACGCATTCACACGATATTCCACGGTAACCAGGATCACGCCTTTCTCACAGAATGCCGCACCGTCAAATTCCATTTCGCTGCTGTAACCGCCGCCGAATCCGCCTCCGTGGATCCAGAACGCAACCGGAAGTCCGGACAGTTCCCGGTCTTCACGCTTTGGCACCCAGATATTTAAGTACAGACAGTCCTCACTCATCTCCGGTATAAATTCCGGATCACTGTAAAATTCTTTCGTATACCGTCCGGTAAACGGATTGTCCACGTCCGGCAGATCCTGTACCGCCCGATTTCCGAACCGATCCGCTTTACGGACTTCCTCCCAGCACTCCGGTTCCTGCGGCGCCTGAAAACGTAGTTCGCCTACCGGAGGTTTTGCATAAGGTACGCCCTTGAACACGAGATAATTTCCACTGTCCACGCCCTCCAAAATTCCATATTTTGTTCTTACCTGTGTTGAAATGAATGTGCCCATCATTTTTGCCTCTCCTTTCCGAATTGTTACCGAACAGCTTTCTTTTTTCCCTGCCTGAAACTATCAAACTCTTTTTTCAAAAGGGACCGCCCCTCACGGCGATCCCTCGAAACAAGTATTTTATGAAGTTTTGAAATTCTTACCTTTTATATTAGCTGAGTTCCCCTGCCGCGATCTTCGCTGCCAGTTTCTCCTCGTTCTCTTTTGCTTTCGCTCTTGTGATGCTGATGCAAAGGAACAGAACTGCGGCTACTACAAAGAATCCGGCCGGAGCAAAGTTGATAACTTTGTTCATATTTGTCAATACGGTTGCGCTTAAGTCTGTCGCATTTGCAACAAATCCGACCGCACCGAGTGCAAGGATACCGATGGATCCGCCGATCGCATTTCCCAGCTTCGTGGAGAATGAAATACAGGAAGCGATCACACCGTCCGAACGAACGCCTGTCTTCAGCCAGCTGTCGTCGATGATCTCAGCGCTCAAGGTAAAGCATGTGATCGATACGACATTTGTTACGCCATACAGGAAGCCGGAGATCACAACCAGATTGGTCAGATGATTCTGACCGATCACATAGAAGAATACACAGCACAGAGCCTGTGCGACACATCCCATAGCTCCCACATATTTTTTGCTCATCCGGTTCAGAAGAAGCGGTGCGTAGAAGTTTACAACAAGCATACCAAAGGACATTGCGGTTGCAAATCCGGCGATCAAAAGCGGGTCGCCCATGATGTAAATGAAGTAATATGCCATGATACCGATTCTTCCGAACAAACCGGTTAAGAATGTGAACATCGCCAGCATCAAAAATACAGCGTCACGGTTTTTAAATGTGTATTTGAATGAAGCCGCGAGGTTCTTCATCGTACCGCCGATCGTCTCTTTCTTCGCATCTGCTCTTCTTCCGATGATCTCTTTGGAAGATGCAAAACATACCCAGAAACAAGGAACACATACGATTGAGAATACAAGCGCCGCCATGAAATATCCTCTGCTCGAAGACGCAGATCCGTTTCCGAAGTAAAGGATCATCGGCATTGTCACCGCGCTGATCACCATCTGGATCAGACCGGAACCGATTCCTTTAAACGCATTTAACGAGACACGTTCCTGATTGGAAGCAGTCATAACATTTGCAAAACACTGTATGGAAATATTGACTGCGGTATAAGCCATACCACATCCGATATATGTAAATCCACACCAGATCGCTTTCCAAGAATTCGGAATATCCAGATTCAAAAATGTCAGACAGTTAAATAACGCCAGGATCGGAGCTCCCCACAAAATATAAGGACGAAATCTTCCCCATCTCGTTTTTGTATTCTCTGCGATCGCTCCGAACATCGGGTCGTTGATCGCATCCCATATACGCGCGATCAGCATGATCGCGGAGATCACAACCGGAGTCAGACCTACAACGTCTGTGTAGAATACGGTCAGATAGGAACTGATCAGTGTCCACGAACACTGAGAACCAATCTCACCAAAGATGTAGCCGATCTTTGTACGGATAGGTAATTTTTTGTTGACATCAAGAGCAGCTTTGGTTGTCGCTTTTGCTGTAATTGTTTCTGTTGCGTTTTCACTCATTACTCTTTTCTCCCTTCACGATTTACGTTGATAACATCTTACCAACGAATCAAAAGGCATGCATTTTCTTTCATGACACGTTTTCTTACAAATATGACCAAAATTTCATACTGTTTTCGTATCTCTTTTATAGATATCAATAAAGTATAGTATAATTTTGACCTCCCTTTCAAAACACCGTCCCATCCGTTTATCTGATTTACCGCACATTTCCCATATTATGCAAGTTTCCGCACACGGATAAACGCGATCTCGTTATACTGCATCGGAATATTCAATTTCAGCGCGGCATCCTCCACATCCTGTTTGCGGATCGTCAGCTTCGGCTCGCACATCCTGCGGAAATATTTGATATCATTTCTGGAAAGTTCCTTTTCATAAGCCATTTCTTTCCATATATTCATGACGTTCCCATTCTTGATATTGATACAATACGTCTTGATCTGGTATGTTCCGTTCGGAAGATCGTTCAGTTCCAACTGCAGATCCAGCGTGTCCCTGTCTTCAAAATATTTCCAGAGAGACTCTTTTTCCAGCTCGTCTTCCCTCGTCAGATAGTAAATATATCCCAGCTTGCGCTGATTATGGCAGATGATCCCATAGGAATCATGCCGATCGGTCGTGATCAGATAATTGGCGCCCTTTCCGATATAATAAGGGTACAGCCGCTGCAGGAATTCAAACGCAAATCCCGCCGGTTTTAAAATACCGTCGCGCGTCATCAATCCGGTTCCTCCGTAAAGCAGTTCCTGGGAATCATAGGATTCCGAAATACGGTCACTGCCGATAAAGTATCCCATATCATCGACCATTCCGTACAGATCCAGTATATTTTTGATAATGTACGCGCCTTTAAAACAACTGTCGTTGATATAGTTTCTTGCGGAAAACGTCAGATTCCACTCCGTCAAATAACGTTTGATGTTTCCAAGTCCCGCTTCATTCAACAGATCGATCTCCCGCTCAAGCCAATGTTTCATACACGCGTCGTCGGTACTTCTTTTCGCGTAAATGTCTTGCTGCTCCTCGCCCCTGTCATATGCAAAATAAATGATCGAAAGAAAATCCGGCTGGATCGCCTGCGCTTTCCACCGGCGATAAAATTCCCTGCGGCTGTCTAATTTACAGTCCAGACGGATCCCGCATCCGCCGACTTCCAAACCGTCACTATACTGTCTCACCGTCCTGTATAAAATTTCAAACAGTCGGAAATACGTGTCGGATGTGCCGGGACGTCCCCATTCACATTCGTTGAACCACAGTTCCATCCGCCATGTATCCAGTTCCGCCCTGCCGTAGCGGCGCGCAAGATGCTGCATCATCGCCGTTAAAACGTCCTGCCATTTCTCTTCGTCCGGAAACGGGACATCTTTCGTCGCCCCCTCATATTCGGATTTCTGCACTGCAAACACGATAACCTTTGGCTTTTGACCGACCTCAATATGCGGTTTCAGCCCTTGCGACAGCACAAAATCCAGAACGGAATCCAAACGTGAAAAATTATATTCCCCGCTGCCGTCAAGGCTGATCAGCATTTCTTTGGAAAACAGGTTCCAGAACCGCACATATTCAAACTTCAGCGCTTCTTTCAGAAGCATCACATGTTCCCGGATTTCCGAACGGAGCAGATCCGCCGCAGATCCTACATTGAGCATCCGCCCCCAGTACCGCGGCAGTTCTTTTTCCTCACAGACGGAATAACGATTACTGCACACATCCACACTCTGCGTCTCTTCTTCCTCATTTTCCGAGATCAGATATTGCTCCAGACGCTTTTCTAATACTTCGTCCTTTTCCTCCTGTCCTGCCGCATCTTTCTGGCTCTTCGCCTTTTTCCGAAATGCGGACGGCGTCTCTCCGTAAGCATTTTTGAATACTTTATTAAACACGGCAACGCTGGCAAATCCGTTGTCATAAGCGATCCGTGTGATCGGCGTACTCGTATAAAGCAAGTCGTCCACTGCATGGAACAGGCGCACATTGGTCAGATATTCCGCAAAACTCATCCCATAGTTCCGCTTGAAAAACCGGGATAAATAGCCGTTCGACAAATACAACTGATCCGCCAGTTCTTTCAGACTGATCGGCTGACTGTAATTTGCCCGGATATAGTTATTGATCTGCCGGATCCGCTCGTCGAATTTATCCTGCTCATCCAGCATTTCCTTATCCGACGTCCGCACAAGGAAATACATCGACAGATTATCGAGCACACGGTAGCAAAGCGCGATATGCCCGAAATTCGCGGTGTCCCCTTTCATTTCCACATAATGTTTCAGCAGCACTTTCAGGATCTTCCGCAATTCCTCATAACGTTCGCTTTTGTCATTTGTCGAATTGCACCAGAAGATCACGTCGCCGCTTTGCAGGACGTCGCTGACTGTCTGGTACAGGATGGAAAGCTGAAGAAACAGTACATTTTCCGAGCCGGTCAGCATATGGTGTTTGTTGGCGTTGAGCACAAAAATATCTTCCGCCTCCAAATGTACCGTCTCTTCCCCGGAAGTCACCTCCAGCGTTCCCTCCAGCACATAGAGCAGTTCAATGTCCTGATGAAAATGTTCGATCCCGTCCGTCTTATTATATATATGTAGTTTTACTCGCTCCCTGCGCCCGTTCGTATCCATTTTTTACTCACTCTCCACACATGTAAACCAGTCAAATTCCGCATGGTTATCGCTGTCTGTTCCGTTGCCCGACGCATACATTCCCATGACCGTTCCGGTCATACATCCGACTTTCTCCGGATTGATCATGCCGCCGTCTGCCGTACAAAGTACATGCAGCGCCTCTTTCGACGCCCCGTAGCGGAACGTGAACATTTCACCGTCCATCTCGATCTCCAGCACAATGTCTTTTTCATTCCATTCGACTTCTGCAAGAACCTCCCGATGTGTCGTACTCTCAAATCCCGGGAAATACGGTGGGCAGTTGAAATCCGATGTATAAAGGACGAGCCTAAGCATCTGTCTGCCGTCTGTTTTTGCCCGCTCCAGATGCATCTGATGGTTCATCGCCTGCACAACCGCCAGTCCGGCGCTCTCCTGTCCCTCCGGCAAAAATGACATCTGACAGGACACGGTCGTATGGAGCGCGCACTGTCTCTGTGCCAGCATTCCGACATATCGGTCTTTCTTTTTCTCTCCGGTCATCGCCATCGGCTCCAGCTCTTCCGCTAACTTCTGACGGATGCACCGGATCGAAAGTCTGGAATCCCGAATCGAATAGAACTTCTCATACGGTGTGCCTAAAAATACCCATTCCGGTTCCAGTTCTTCCGCGTCAAATTCATAGACCGACTTCTTCTTCGGCTTCTCCGTCCACGGAAGACATTCCGGCGCGTCATATTCCCACTCTACTTTTCCGGTCTCCGGCGAGAACAACGGCCAGTCCCTCTCCCAGACAACCGGGCAGATAAAGGTCTCCCGCCCCAGATTCTTATAAGCTTTGTCGATCAGACGGGACGCCAGCATCACCGCATACCAGCTTCCGTCCGGCAATTCCACAAGATCAGCATGTCCCACATTGATGATCGGACTTGTAAATCCCATATGGCGGTGCGTCATCACCGGATTTGCAGGATTTGCTTCATAGAACCCGAAAATCTCCCTGCTTCTTGCAACCATCACTGCGTGGTAATGTTCCGTGCCGCCCTCTGCGATGATGAGATAATAATAATCTCCGATATGGTACAGGTGCGGCGCTTCCGGTGAACTTCCGACGCGTAGCGCGCTGTTAAAGATCGTCACCGGTTCCCCTGCCATTTTGAAATGCTCCATATCATATTTGGCAAGCCAGATGCCGCGCTCTTTTCCTCCGGCTCCATTATCCCACACATCTCCCGTGCCCATAATGTATGCCTGTCCGTCGTCATCAAAGAAGATCGACGCGTCGATCCCCGGCACGTCCGTCAGCCAGTGCGGCTCGGACCATGGTCCCGCCGGATCTTCTGCGGTAATGATATAGTTTCCTTTGTCACTGAAATTCGTATTGATAATGTAAAACAGCCCGTCATAATAACGGAGCGTGGGCGCCATCACACCGCCCACCAACGTATTTTTCTCCACATGAAATCCATTTTCCGGCGTCATCGCGTTTCCGATCAGTTCCCAGTTCGCCAGATCTTTGCTGTGAAAGATCGGGATCGCCGGACTCATCTCAAAACTGGAACACGCCAGATAATAATCGTCGCCCACTCTGCAGATCGTCGGATCCGGATAATATCCCGGAATGATCGGATTTTTCAGTTTCTTTTCCATTGCAAATCGCTCCTTTTCTGTTCATTTTTCTTCCTTAACAAATAACACAACTTCCCCGAACATTCCGGTCGGTTCCATCGCCTCGTGTGAAAAATCAAACGGCGGCTGCGGATAGTTCAGCTGATCTCTTGCCGGAGTCGTAGCCACTTCGATCTGCAGTGTATTTTCCCCTGCTTTCAGATATGCTCCGACCGGAAGCTGATACGGCGGCGCCAGACGGATGCCCGCCTGCTGCCCGTTCACAGTCACTTTCATCATCTCATACACATGCCCGGCTTTCAGATATGCCTCTTTCGGAAGCCGCGCCTCTGCTCCATCTAATGTAAATCTCTTTTCATACCGGATCACACCTGCAAATGCCGGCTCCGTATCTGAGATCGGAGTCAATGTCTTCACCGCATCCATCTTCATCGTCTCCGGATCTTCTTTCGCTTTTCTCTTTCCGACCATCCAGTCTTCGGAAAGATCGATCACATCACACCCCTCTGTCATTTCCGCAAAAGAACGATGCGCGCTCTCACACACGATTTCTTTTTTCTCCATAAGGACACAACTTTCACCCGGCTCTAAATCCACCGAAACCCAGACGCCCTTTCCATGTTCCGCCGGTTTTACTTCCGCATTTTCATAACAGTCTTTCACTGCATCATAGTATACCACATCTTCACCGATCGGCAGGCATACGTTTCCGGAAAAGCTTTGTTCTGCCGACTCGTTGAGCAGCATAAAAATATGACGGTCTTTCTCATAATGATAGACGCTCAGATTCTTGTACGCCGGAGCTGCTTCCACCTCATACATTCCATGCGCTTTCAATGTCTCACATAAGTTTATGAGCGGTACTTGCACGCAGGATTTTGGAAGCCGGATTTCTTTCTCTCCCTGACCGATCACCTGATCCGGCATCGCATCCACAAAGAACACCGGAAGTCCGTCCATCTGCGTAAGAACATCTGCAAGACGCGCCGGGATCTGTTTCACATACGGGATCACAAGCGCCCCAAACGTCTCCCCGTTGATCTGCAGTGTATTTCCGTCGCACGCGCCGTTGTATGCGGAAAGATCACAGAACATATCCAGACTCACGATATCCAGATCGATCTGGCTTCCCAGCAGTTCTCTGCATACTTTCTGCATCGGCATATGCTCTCCACTCCAATCTGCTTCTCCGTCGTAAAGCACCGCCACCGATGCGATATGCCGTCCGCCGCTGAGCAGATCACACATCCGGTTTCCATATTTCATCAATTCTGCAAAATACGGAAATTCCGGGTTATTTCCTCTCGCATAAAAATGCGGCGGACAGTCAATGTCCGGATAATCCGCCATCGAAAATGCATGCGGTACCAAATAGTTCACGCCTTTTGCCAAAAGGTGATCCAGCAGATATTTCATATCCCGCACACCGAAACTCCATCCATACGCACCGAACAATTCGCACATCGTGCGCCCTTTCTTTTTCGGATCCAGATGCCCGCAGGACGCGCCCATTTTTCCAAGTGCATAATGATAAAATTCACCGTCCGCGTCAACCATTCCTCTTCGCGTCTCCACCGGAGCTCCGTACACGATCTGACCGCCGATGCAGTCGATCCCTGCCATATCCTGCCCGGACATGGCGCGGAAATAGTGCGCCGCTCCCATTCCGAGACGGCTGTGGATGCCGTTGTCCTCGACCACGTGTCCGATATACTCCACGCCGTGTTCTGCGCACCATGCGCCGATCATATCGCTGAAGTTCTTCTGATACAGTTTCGATACCATATCCATATAATCATAACGGATCTGTACACCCATCTGTTTTTCTTTCGTCTCTGCAAACAAATACGGGAGATAAGAAAGGAATGTGTTTCCATATTTTTCTTCCATCATCTCCTGCAGCTCGTCACTCCACGGAAGCGGCATTTTCCGTCTTCCCACATTCATGTCGAATCCCATCTCCGACGTATTGCCGAACTGCGGTTCATCGGAGAAAAATCCCGCGATCGTCTTGCCGAATTCATCCGCATAATGTGCATGATGTGCCTCGTACACGCCCTCGATCTGCGTATGCGCCGACTCTTTGTCGATCATATTGATGTAGGATTCGTTTCCTCCGTCAGTCCGTGTCTTGTAGATCACATAGACTCTCCACTGCCCCTCCGGAAGTTCAAATGTTGCAAATGTTCCGTCAAATGTATCCGTCAGATCGATCACATCTTCCGTGAACACGTCGCCCTCATAAAAACGAACTGCCACGATCGCCAGCATACGGTTGTTTTTCCGTTCTTCTTCATTGACCGGTTTTCCGATCTCCCAATATCCGATCGTCGGTTTCAGCATCCGGCTGATATTCAGTGTGAGTTTGTGACTGCTGCCGAACACATCTGCCGTCGTACAGTTGATATATAACTTTTTCCGCTCCGGATATTTCTTCTCGATCAGTCCGTTCGCGTATCCGGTCGGGAAATGTTTGTCATCGAGGATCCAGATTTTCATATCCCTCTTTTTTGCCTCGTCGATCACGATATCCATATCATGCCACCAGCCGTCGCCGCAAAAATCATCATGCGGGCGCGCTTCCACGCAGACCGCCTTGATTCCGCACTCCGCGATCTTCCCGATCTCCTCCCGTAAAATCTCTTCCGCTTCGCCGCGCATCCATAAAAACGGGAAAATATGATTCTCTGCCATTCTTGTATGTCCTCCTGCTTTCGTTTTTAACTTGATAGTAACACAGACATGGAAGAACTTCATTTCCGATAACAGCGAAAATGGGGATGATTTTTTTCCTTTCTTACTCGCATCAAAAAGACAGGTCAAAAAAGAAATGCTCTTTTTTGACCTGTCTTTCTGATTTCCTATTTCTTAAGCTGTTCTCCGTTCACCCGTATTTCCCACGCCGTCAGCGCAAAGGGAATATGATACTCTGCTTTCCACCCCTTTGGCATCTGCAGATTTATTTCCAGTTCATGTGTCACATGATCGGCATTCCAGTTCATCGTGATCTCCCCGTCTTCACATCTTGCTCTTCCGGCTGCCCAGAACAGATTTCCCGGATTCGGAGAGATCCGGATCGTTTTTGTTCTTTGTTTTGGTTCTCCGAGCCCCAACACATAATTGGTCAAAAAAGCTCCCGCCGCCGCATTAAACCCATGACAACCGGAAAATCCACTGTAATTCTCAAATAACGTTCCCGATCCGATCCTCATTTCGCCCAGATACAAGTCTTTCATCTCCCGCACCAGCGCATCGATCTCTCCCATTTTCGCGAGTACAGAAAAACGGATCATCAGTCCGATAAACAGATTCGACCGTCCCACATTCGGATCCGGCCGGAATCGCGGACTATATCCCATGGAATCTACAAATCTCCGGATATAGCGTCTGTCGTTTTTATGAAATCCGCTCCATAATTCAAGCGCCGCTCCACTTTCCGTTGCACAGTCCGTCCGTCTCAACTGTCCGTTTTGATACACCGCTCTGTCTCCGCCGCCTCCGAAAATTCCCGGCATCTCATCCAATTTCTCAATGATCTCATGCATTTCTCCGGCTGCCTGCTTCCATTCCTCCACACCGTAAAGCCGATATGCCTGTTCCAGCATATGCACTGCAAGGCAATTATTCGGAATTGAAATCGGCTTCAAACAAAAATCCCGGTTAGAAAGCGACCAATCCACAAACAGCGTATTCAGCCCCTCCAGCAATCCGCTTTCCCCTCTTCGGGACAATACCCCCTCTATAAATCGGCTCACTCTTCCACGGCATGCTTCCACAAAGGAGTGATCTCCCGAGCGGTCATAGTAATCCGCCAACTCTGTGATCAGCCAGAACGACCAGTTTTCAATTCCGGGATCACCCGGATCTTTCTTGCTACCCGGATACACCTCCGGGAAAAATGCATGTTCCATCTCATCCGGATCCGTCAACATAAAATTCTCGATAAAATCTTTTTCTACGGAAAGATCTCCGAACATCTGCCATGCTCCATAAGAAGTAAACTGCGAATCACACAGCCACCCGCCCCGCTCCCTCTGCGGGCAATCCATAAAAATATCCAGCGTGTTCAGCCGCAGCGTCTTTCTGGAGGCATCATAGATCCGGTTCAGATCCCCGTCGTCACACTCGAACCAACCTGTATTTTCATCCGGATATGTATATTCGAGAATCTTTGGGTCTTCCACTTTTACTTTGCCATTCGTACGGAAGATCAATTTCACATACCTTGTCAGTTTCGGCTCCATTGTCGTCAGATGATACGTTCCTTTTTCGAGACAATACCGTGTCACATAGGTATTTCCTTTTACCTCACCTTTTAACGTCACATGGTCTGAATTGACCATATCGATCACACACGGACTTTCTGTATTCACTGTAAATTCGATAAATCCCAGTTCCGACTCTCTTCTGGACCATACCATAGAAAAATCATTCTCACCGGAGGAAGCTTCTGTTGTCATGACGTCTTTCTGATACTCTTTTTTCTTCTTTTCGCGGCGATATATTCCTGTAAATGGTGCGTCCTTTTCTTTGCATACCGCTTCCAGAAAATAATTCTCTTCCGGAATCTGACCATACCATTCCCGGTTCATCATTTTTGACAGAGTGATCACCATTCCCGGATCGATCTCCGGCGCCGTTTTCCGATCTGTCACCCTCTGTAATCCGTCAAACATATGAACACGATATGTCGGATATGGCGCCCGCCGTTTCAGGTAGACCGGCTCGTCTTTCACATGCACCGTTTCTTCCATATCCTGTAGTTCTCCCGGCTGCCCCACGATCCATGATCTGCTTTTTTCGTTCAGATCATACCATTCCGTAATCCCGCGGCTGTGGCTCATTGTTTCCACCAAAAGCCGTCTGTATTTCAGATTCTTACCTCTCCAAGCTTTTGTTCCGGTTGCGGAAAGTACCCGTCCGTCTTCCCCGCAGATTTCAACGACCAACATTCCCGGTTCCAGCGTGCAGTCATTGGAGTATTTTTCCGGCTTATCGATTGCCAGTACCTCCAGAGCGACTGTTATTTTTCCTGTTTCCTCCGCTGTAATTTCTTTCATGATCTCGTCCACCCTGCAATAACCTTTTGCAGTCCGAGCCGGACCGTCGGCACAAATGCTGCCATTGATATAGAGCCTGTAATAGGAACGCGCCGCGACCGCGATCGTAATACGCTCTGCTGTTTCCACATTCAGTTCGGTATAAAATCCGGCAAATTGATTGTATACCGCTTTATTTTCCTCTGTTTTTATCCAGACTGCCCGCGCCTGTTTAAATTCATATGTCTCCATCTTCATTTCTCCTTTTATCTCCAAATCCTCTCACTTTAAAAAATCCGATATCTGCAGACTTAAAGTATAACATTCCCTGTCTTTTTCGTAGTTCAAAAAATCGATATTCTTTACAAAAACTGGTGTTTTATCTCTTCTTCCAAAAAGAATACTCTGCGCCGCTGGAAATGAAAAACGACAAATAAAAATGAGGAAAAATACTTGACAATTTTAGTAGGTATTCTTATAATGAACATTGTTCAGTTTGAATGGAGGGATATTTTTGAACACGACGATCACTTCAAAAGACGAAATCTTATGCGTATGCCGGGAACTGATCCGCAAAGAGGGTTATAAAAGTATCAATATACGGCATGTAGCAAAATGCTGTCATATTTCCGTCGGATCTGTTTACAACTATTTTGAATCAAAAACAGATTTGATCGCTGAAACGGTAGCCAGCGTCTGGTGCGACATCTTTCATTTTCCGGATGACCGGAATCCGGAATCAGACGATCCGGACAATCCGGACGAATCCAAAATCTTTCAAAGTTTCCCCGATTGTGTCGCATGGATCTTTGACAGACTCAAACAGGGAGAAGAAAAATATCCCGGATTTTTTTCACTTCATTCGATGGGGTTTATCGAAGAAGAAAAAATGGACGTTCAAGAAAGGATGGATCGCTCTTGGTTTCATATCCGGCAAAGTCTGGTCATCGTTTTAAAAAATGACGCCAATATCCGGTCAGATGCCTTTGATGAAAATTTTACCGAGGAAGACTTCGCAGAGATCATATTTTCCCTGATTCTCGCCTCATTCGTACAACATGACTTTGACGCAAAGAGAATCTTCAACATGATCCGGAAAATGCTTTATTAGCATCTTCATTTTTGCTTCTGTCGGTTTTTTATAGAAAATATTGTTCATGATCCGCGTCGGTGTCGATTAAAAGCTGTCGGATTTACGCGATTTGAGACATATTGCCCCTTGTACACTGACGCTCTGATGAAAGGAAACGAAAATGAAAGTCAAAAAAAGAACCCTTTTATTGATTGCCTGCCTTGTTTGGGGAATTGCAGGCTTTAATATTTTGCGTATTGGAATTTTAGCATATCGTCCTTATATTTCTGTTTTGAATGTTATATTGTCCTTACTTGTTTTTGCAATATTTCAAACGTTTATTTTCGGACGTCTGGTCAAAAAACATACGCAAAGAATCCTTGATTACGAAGAAGAAAAGCAATACTTTTTCAACTTTTTCGACGGGAAATCATTCTTGATCATGGCTGTTATGATGACCGGAGGTATTTACCTGCGCGTCTCCGGACTTGGACCGGAACATTTTATCGCCGTCTTTTATTCGGGACTGGGCGCCGCTCTTTTGTTGGCAGGCATTTTATTTGGAAAAAATTATTGTTTAGAAAGGAAAGAGAATAGAATATGAAACGACTTTTAAACACAGCAATCGGATATTTTATCACAGCATCTGCAGCCGGTGTCTTTTACCGGGAGTTTACAAAATGGAACGGATTTACCGGAAAAACAACTTTAGGATTTGTACATACACACCTGTTCGTATTAGGTATGTTTCTCTTTTTGATCCTTGCACTGACATGCAAAGAAGAACACGCGCTTTTGGAATCCAAGGCTTTCAAAAGGTTCTATATCGTCCATAATATCGCACTTCCGTTTATGGCAGGCATGATGTTCGTAAGAGGAATCCTCCAGGTCTTAAATATAAACCTGACACACGCGGCAGACGCCGCGATTTCAGGAATTGCAGGAGTTTCCCATATCCTGATCACGATCTCTTTGATCCTGTTCTTTATCATGCTGAAAAAATATCTTATAAAAGAAAAATAAGAACGTTTCAGGGGCAGATTTGATCCAATTGAGTCAAATCTGCCCCTGTTTGAAACTATCGCGCTTTGTACTTATCGAAGAAAGAAGCGTCGATCCCGTACTTCCGTCGGAATCTCCTCGGGTGTTTCCGAACAATCACATGGTTCTTCCGAAACGTTTCCACACTGTACGGAAGCTGCTCCTGTCTCAATGGCAGCCCCAAAAGAGATTGGGATCTCGATACACAAATTCTGAGTGACCGTAAACGTGCAAGATGTCTGCTCTCCGCCACAGGTTGTTCCCTGACGTATGATCGGCGTTCCACAACATGTTGCCGTAGCAGTTCCCGGTGTCGCATAAGGTGTAATGGTAACCGGAACACAAATACTCTCTTTCTGATAGAAGATAGATTCGCAGGACTCGCTCGATCCACAGACCGGACCACAGACCGTCAAACCTGTCGCTGTAGTATTTCCGCCAAATAAGCAGACGTTGACCGGACCGATCGTGTACACTGTACGCAGCGAAAAGCATACTTTCATATAGCCGGTGATTTTATTTAACGGAAAATCTAATTTTAAACCGATACAGCCAGTGGGATGATCCGGATTCTCCGCTGTTTTTATTTCTGCATTTTCTCCCCATAGGATCGTTTGCGGGTCGTCATTAATCGATACGCTGAGATCCACGATATCTTCCTCTTGGATAAAAGGACAAATTCCAAATAAAAGATGACTCAGATCCGCATCTTGCGGTTGGTCATTTCCGACGCCGACAATATCATAACAAAATTTCTGATGTTCATTTTCTGAGGGTGTAAGAATTGAGTCTTCCAGGTTTAAAGAGATCACAAAAGGAAGTCTTCGTTCTCCGGTCATACCGGAGTAATCAATCTGCAAATTACAGGATGGATTTGCTTTCATTTTTTAACCTTTTTATAATGAGATTCTATATATAATATGGAAAGAAAAGAAAATGTTGCACAGATCGAATTCTTCAGCATCCATGTACAACGAGATCTCATTACCCTTTGTACACTGGCGCTAGCGTCGATGTACAAGGGGAAACACGCCTCAAACCGCGTAATTTCGGTGATTTTCAGCGTTATCCTCAATCAGCGTACGTCCAGTACGCTTCAATCGTCTGCCTTGAAAATCACCGAATTATCTGCGGTTGAGGTCGGTGAGTCGAGAAGAGACAAATCTAAGCCTCTTTTAGGCACTTGAACGACGCGTACAGAGACGTACGCGGAGTGAAAGTAACAACAAAGAGACTTAGATTTGCTCTTCATCGACCGTTTTGCCCCTTGTACACCGACGCTATTCTTAAGAAATAAAAAAGAACCGCTGTCATAGAAAAACTATCCCAACGATCCTTTTTATGCCGCAGACCGGACTTGAACCGGTACGGGATTGCTCCCGAAGGATTTTAAGTCCTTTGCGTCTGCCTATTCCGCCACTGCGGCTTAGAAAAATATGGGGCCTACAGGGCTCGAACCTGTGACCCTCTGCTTGTAAGGCAGATGCTCTCCCAGCTGAGCTAAGACCCCATATCAAGTCACACACAAATCTTTATGATCCGTATGCAAACGACCCAGAAGAGACTCGAACTCTCGACCTCCGCCGTGACAGGGCGGCGCTCTAACCAACTGAGCCACTGGGCCAAATAAATAATATATAGTGATCGGTATCAAAAGATACGTCCTACTTTTTTTGAAAAATGGACCTTCGGGGACTCGAACCCAGGACCGATCGGTTATGAGCCGATTGCTCTAACCAACTGAGCTAAAGGTCCAAATCATGTCCCTTAAAGGAACAAAGCCGATGATCGGACTCGAACCGATAACCTGCTGATTACAAATCAGCTGCTCTGCCAATTGAGCCACATCGGCATATTAACATTTTCTTTGCAGAACATCTGATTTGTAATCACCGCTCTGCCTGCGATTGACGTGGTCAATCTTAATGAATTGAGCCACATCGGCATATTAACATTTTCTTTGCAGAACATCTGATTTGTAATCACCGCTCTGCCTGCGATTGACATGGTCAATCTTAATGAATTGAGCCACATCGGCATATTAACATTTCAAAATGACTCCAACGGGAATCGAACCCGTGTTACCGCCGTGAAAGGGCGATGTCTTAACCGCTTGACCATGGAGCCAAAACACATAGCTGCCTCAACAGCGATTTAAACTATATCATAGATTTTCGTCTTTTGCAAGTATTTTTCATAAATTTTTCATTTAAATTTTCCCCGAGTGCCGCACGATCTCGCACTACAAATTTTGTGCCGGTTCAGCCGATTCTGTTCCTAAACCCCCGCTCTCTGCTTGTTGCAGTTCCCTCCGCTGTTTTTCTCAGATTTATCATCGAAAAAGAGAACCGCAGAAGTTTTCGTTTTCTTCTGCGCTCCCCTTCTTTCTCCTACTTAGATCCTTTTATATCTCATTTTCCATTCCGATCAGATCGAATTTCTCGCAGCTTACCACGATCTCGAAATCATCTTTTTGCGGCTTTTTACATTTCACTTTGACGATACGGTCCGTCATATCATAATACCAGCCGGTTTTTGCCTCGTCAAAAGCGTCTCTGATGAGGAACCGTGGGATCTTCTCTCCATCCACGCTCACCCAATAAGCGCCTTTTTTCTTGCTCACCACATTCAGGTGCAGATTTTCCCAGCTTTCCTGATAGGATCCTGTCTTATGGAAATGAATCCGTTTTCTGTCACCTGCTTTGACGGATATTTTTGTTTCGGCAAAGACGCCTGCCTCATACTCGTTTGACCATCCGTCGTCATCATAATATGTAAACTCTACGTCCTGTTCGCAGCTTACAAACAGATCCAGTGTCTTCATCGTATCTTTTGCGATATGATGGATATCTTCGGTCGTCATATAGACTGCCGCACCTCTTAAAAACATCGGAATGGAGCTCAAATCTACCGGAAGCTGGATCGTCTGTCCACCCTCATATGCTTTAAAATGATCATTCATATCATACCAGATCGTTCCCTTTGGCAGATAGATCGTTCTCATCTCTGCGCCTTTCTCTACCACATTTGCAACCAGAACGGACGGACCGAACATAAAGGTCAGGTTCTCATCGCGGTAACAGTCCAGATCCTCCGGAAATTCCAAAAAGAGCGGGCGCATCACCGGCATTCCGTTTTCATGCGATTCCCGCATTACGGAATACAGATACGGCGTCATCCGATAACGCTGCGCATATGCCTCCTGCACATACGGCAGATTTTCTTCATACATCCATGGCTGGGTAACTGTATTGTCATTGTTCGCTGAATTGATACAGAAACGCGGCTGGAAAATCCCATTCTGGATCCAGCGGAGCAGCAGCTCGCTTTCCGGCGCCGGACCCGCAAAACCACCAATATCACAGCCTGCATTGGACATTCCGGACAATCCCATTCCGATCAGTGTCGCAATATTGAATTTCACCGTTTTCCAGTCTGTCAGGTTATCCCCTGCCCATACTTGCGCATAACGTTGGATTCCCGCATATCCTGCCCTGTTGATGATATAAGGACGCGCTTTCGGATATACTTCTTTCAATGCCTCTTTCCCGGTATATGCCATCATATTAGACTGAATGATTTTCAGTTCCGCCATCGTACCGCCCATTCCCTCATGGTCACAGTAAGCGTTTCTGTCTTCTACACCATCATACTCGCAATTATCATTCCATACCGTACGCATTCCCTTTGCCATCAGATTTTTTTTCAGCAGTTCTTTCCATGCCTCGCGTCCGGAGGGCTTTGTAAAGTCTACAAACCGTCCCTCTCCACCCCACCAGCGCCCTCTGTAATCTTCTGTTTTGTCCGGTGTTTTCACAAACGCGTCCTTTTCTTCAAATACATTTCTGTACGGGTGATTTTTCAGGATTCCCGGTTTCATGTTCGGGATCACATTGATTCCCATCTCATGCTCCATTTTCTCAAAAAATCCCTCCGGATCCGGAAATCTCTTCTTATTCCAGTTAAATACATAACGCAGATTATCCTCTTCGCCGGAAGAGTAACCGCTTGCAAGCCAGAAATTGTCGATATAGATCTTTTCATCAAAATGTTTCCGGATCACTTTGTAGATTTCTTCGTCGCAGTTCTGTTCCAGTTCCGCATAATACATGGTAGACGCCGTGTATCCGAGAGACTGTTTCGTCGGCATTGCCTGACGTCCCGTCAGATAGGTATAACGCTCCAATACCGAATCCATCCCCGGTCCGTTGATCAGAAACAGATCGATGTCTCCGCCGTCCGCCTGATAATAACAATAGCTGTCCCAGTAACCGCTGCGCTCATTTCCCATATCAAATACAGCGTCATAAGAATTGTTGTAAAACAGTCCCAGTGCATGCAGATTGGTCTCATTGACACGGATATAGAACGGAACATGTTTGTACAGCGGTTCACCGAATTCCGGGTCGGCTCCGATGGCATCTTTCGGGGACATTCTCAGATGGCGTCCTTTCTTATCCAAATGCCCGGTCTTCTCACCGAATCCGTAAAAATGATCCGTCTCTGCCTGGATCTCTGAGTAATGTGTGATCCGTCCAAGCTGATCCTTGTCAAATGCACGCTCTTTCAAATCACTGTAAATCAGTTTTCCCTCTGTATCATATAACAGGAACTGGATCGGCTGCTTTTTCATCACCAGCTTCAACGTTTCTGTACGGAAGACAAGTTCATCCTCTGTCTCCTCGCAGGAAACATTTTTCGCCTTGATCCGTGTCCGCTCCTCTTTGAACAATTCATCCAGTTCGTCTTCCCATGCCGTTGTAACAAGCGCGTAGGAAGCCTCTTTAAATTTCCGGTCAAAGGACACCCTGATCCGAATAATATCGTCCGTCATAAAGACGAGCTTGATGTCTCCCGCATCCCCCTGGATCAGATAACCATTCTCCGTTTTTTCCATTCCACAATATTTTCTTAATAACATAATTTGTCACTCCTTTTTATATCCGTCCCGAATCCCCGGTCTGTTGAATTTGAAAAAGGAGCGTATCGCACGCCCTGTGCGGCGGAATGCAATACCTCCTTTTTCAAGTTTCGCTCAAATTGTCAATATTCGGATCAAACCAAACCTAATAAGGTCGGAATTCCCATGGACAATGCCGGTATATAAGTAACTGCCAGCAGAATACCAAGCAATACCGCAAAATACGGAAGCAGTGTCTTTGTCACCTGCTCGATCGTGATCTTACTGATACCGCAGGATACGAACAATACCGAACCAACCGGCGGCGTCATACTTCCCATACACATGTTGAAGATCAGCATAACACCAAACTGGATCGCCGACATTCCAAGACTTTCCGCGATCGGCAGAAAGATCGGCGTGAAGATCAGGATTGCCGGTGTAATATCCATAAACATACCGATAACAAGCAGGATAATGTTCATCAGAAGAAGCAGGATATACTTATTGTCCGTAATTGCCATCAGTCCGTTACTGATCGCTGCCGGGATTCCGGAATATGCCATTACCCATGACATTGCAGACGATGCTGAGATCAAAAACAGGATGATACCGCTTGTGGCAGCGCTGTTCAGCAAGATCTTCATAAAGGATTTCATATTGATACTCTTATACACAATGGACAGGATCAGGCAGTACAGCACACATACGCCAGCCCCCTCGGTCGCAGTGAAGATACCGCCTACGATACCGCCGATCACGATCACGATCAAAAGCAGGCTCGGGATCGCCTCAAATGTGATCTTCAGCGCTTCTTTCAGAGGTACGAATCCGGTCGTCGGATATTTATGTTTCTTTGCATAAATAAACGCAACGATCATTGTTCCGAATCCCATTAAGATTCCCGGAATATAACCGGCCATAAACAACGCGGAAATGGATACGCCGCCCGCTACGGTCGAATATACGATAAATGCACTTGTCGGCGGGATCAGAAGTCCGGTCGGCGCCGACGCGATATTTACCGCTGTTGCAAATGCCGGATCATATCCCTCTTCTTTCTGGATCGGATAGATACATCCGCCCATTGCGGATGATGCCGCTACCGCAGAACCGGAAAGCGCTCCGAACAGCATATTTCCGAGTACGTTTGCCTGTGCAAGAGATCCCGGGATCCATCCGCAGAACAATTTTGCAAAATTTACAAGTCTTCGCGCAATACCGCCGTTATTCATGATATTTCCCGCAAGAATGAAAAGCGGTACTGCCAACAATGAAAAACTCTCTACTCCGCCGTTCATTTTCTGCATGGTGATAAATGTGATCTGATCCCATGACAGTGAAGACAGGGCAGTTACAATAGATGAAACTACGATGCTGACAGAAATCGGGCATCCCAAAAACAACAGCACTCCAAATACAGCGAACAAAAGTATAGTCGTTACAGCAATATCCATTACGCTTCCCCTCCTTCTTCCTCTTCGATCACATTTCCGGTCACATCTTCATAAATGTTGATGATCTGTGCCAGAACGATAAACACTCCTGAAATCGGCGCCATACTATATACAAGCCCTCTGGAAATTCCCAGAAGTGCAGAATATTCTTTCACTGCGCTCAACGCCAGTTTTGTGCCTCCGATGATGATGACAAACAGCGCGAACACAAGGATCAGCGCATCAATGACTGTCATCAGCACTTTTTTACGTCCCGGAGACAGTTTATCTCTCACCAGTACAAGCGCCATGTGCTGTCTTGTACTGAATGCATATGCCGCTCCGATAAAACCGGTCCAGATCAGCAGATATCGGACAATTTCTTCGGTAAACGCCGCCGGACTGTTCAGCACATAGCGGGTAAATACCTGATACAAGACCAGAAGCGTCATAGCAGATAACAGCACCGCCGCAATTCTGGACAACAGAAAATTCATTCCTTTTTTGATTTTCGTCAATATTTCCTGCATGGTTTTCCCTCCTATCTTGCAGATTCAATGATGTCAAGAACCTCTGCAACACCCGGATAACGGTCGCAGTACTCGTCTACCATTCCCTGCGTCGCTTCGCGGAATGCATCCTTGTCCACATCCTCTACGAATTCGACACCCATCTCGTTCTTGGCTTCCTCTACCGCGTCGTTGATCGCCTCTTCCCACAATACTTTGTGGCTGTCTGTCGATTCCTGTGCCGCCTCGAGGATGATCTGCTGGTCTTCCGGACTGATCGTCTTCCATACTTTTGCGCTCATGACCATAACGTCCGGGATCATCGCGTGTTCATCTTTTGAATATACTTTACAGATTTCTCCATGTTTACCGGTTGTAAGCGCCGTCTCATTGTTCTCTGTTCCATCGATGATACCCGTCTGGAGCGAGGTATACACATCGCCGTAAGACATGGCAACCGGAGTCCCGCCCATTACGTCTAGCATATCGGTCTGGGATTCCATATCCTGTACACGGATCTTCAAACCTTTCAGATCTTCCGGTGTGCGGATCGCTTTATCTTTTGTATAGAAAGAACGTGCTCCGGAAGTATAGTAAGTCAATGTTACAAATCCCTCATCCTCTGTGGAAAGGAAAAATTCGTGCATCTCATCCGAATCCATTACATGGTAAAAGTCCTCTGTATCATCGAAAATGTACGGAAGACCGAACGCATTGTACCCCTCCTCGTATGTCGCCAGGATCGGAGCCGCGACTTTTGTCATAGCGATCACACCTGCCGTGAGCTGCTCCATAGATTCCGTCTCGCTTCCAAGCTGTGCGTTCGGGAAGATCTCTACTTTGATCCTGCCATCTGTACGCTCTTCCACATTCTCGGCAAATTCTTCCATTGCGATATGCACCGTATGTGTTTCGCTCAAACCATGGGATAACGTCAGCACCATCGGATTTTCTGCGGTCGCCTCTTCACTGGTTGCCGCGCTTTTCGCTCCGCAGCCAGCCAGAAGCCCTGCGCACAATCCCATAGTAAGCAGTATTGAAATTGCTTTTTTCATGTCGCCTCATTCCTTTCTTTTACATTCCGATCATGTCAAACTGTTCAAATGACACGATCACTTCATAGTTCTTCTTCGGATTTTTATATTTGATCTGCACAGATTTCAGTCTCTGACTGTAATACCAGCCCTCTTCTGCCGCCTCAAATTTCTTTCTGTGCAGGAAATGAGGAAGATCATGTCCGTCTGCTTTTACCCAGTACGGAGCCTTTTCCCGGTGGATCACATCCAGATAAATGTCTTCAACCGTTGTCTTATAATCGCCCGCATTCCGGAAAGAAAATACCGTCTGTTCTCCCGCTCTGACGTCCAGAGCTGTCTTTAAATATCCTCCGTTTTCATAATCCATTGTCTCTCCGTCATCTTCATAGATCACAAAAGAACTGTCTTTATCCGGAGCGCAGAGAATATTCAGTCCGGTCGCTTTCTGTGTCATCAGATTGTTCATCTTATTTAATGCCATCGGCACGATCGCTCCGCTTCTGACAAAAAGAGGGATACTTCCCAGATCGACCGGAAATTCGATCGTCTGTCCGCCATCATAGCGCTCTCTCGTATAGAAATCGTAAAATACTTCTCCCTCCGGCAAGTATACCCGGCGTGTCTTTGCTCCCTTTTCTACTACATTTGCAACGAAAAGCGCATCACCAAACATAAAGTCGACACCCTCATCATAGCAGTTCGCATCGTTCTGAAATGCACTGCAAAGCGGTTCCATGATCGGAAGTCCGGTTTCATGCGCGCGTTCCATCAAAGAATACAGATACGGGATCAGTTGATAACGGAACTCGATCGCTTTCTTAATGTACTCTTTACAATCACTGTACATCCACGGCTCTGTTACCGTATTGTCCGTATTCGTAGAATGAATGGAAAATCTCGGCTGGAAAATCCCGTTCTGGATCCATCTTACAAGCAGCTCTGCCTCCGGAGCCGGACCGTAAAATCCGCCGATGTCACATCCCTGATTGGCTACTCCGGAAAGCCCCATCCCGAGGATCGTTGCAATATTGTACTTCAATGCTTCCCAGCATGTTAAGTTATCTCCCGCCCATGTCTGTGCATATTTCTGAATACCGCAATGACCGGAGCGGCACACGATATACGGTCTGCGATTTTCAAAGGTCTCATGTACAGCCTCGTCTGTGATATGACACATGATGTTGGACATCACGGATTTCAACTGACCGATCGTCGCGCCTTTGCCCTCAAAATCGCAGCGGCAGTCTTTGTCGATCATACTGTCGTATTCGCAGTTGTCGTTCCATATGGAGCTTGTCCCGTATTCCAGTACATTTTCTTTCAGCATCGCTTTCCAGTTGTCACGCGTCTGCTGACTGGTATAATCTACAAAAACACCTTTTCCGCCCCACCATGTTCCGATCCCCGGCTCGTCACTGTCACTCGCCTTAACAAACATTCCTTTCTCCTGCATCTCTTCTTTCTTCGGATGAAGCAGCAGGATCCCCGGTTTCACATTCGGGGAAACACAGATTCCCCGTTCTGTCATTTGCTGAAAGAAATCTTTCGGATCCTTAAAACGTTTCTTATTCCATGTAAATACACAGCGTTTGATGCCCTCTTCTGTTTCGATCGCACAATATCCCGAGGAAAGCTGGAATCCGTCTACCGGGATCCCCTCTTCCTTTGTTGTATCGATAAATTCCAAAATCGCATCATCACAATCCTGCTCCAGCTCCGGATAATACATCGAGGAACCAAGATACCCCAGCGCATAACGTGGAAGCATCGCAGATTTTCCGGTCAGATCCGTATAACGCTCTACAACGTCGCGCATCTTCGGTCCCGCGATCAAAAAGAGGTCAATGTCGCCGCCGTCTACACGATAAGTGCTGTGAGGCTTCCAATAGTTGCTTTTCTCACGTCCCATATTAAAATCGCATTCATATGTATTGTGATAAAAATATCCGACAGCCTTTTTTGTCTTCTTGTTCAGCTTAATATAAAACGGAATATGTTTATACAGAGAATCGGTTTCTTTCGGATTATATCCCATGGCGTCTTTCGGGCTCATATTCATAAATTTCTGCGCCTTATTGAACTCTCCGCTCTTTTCACCGAAACCGTAAAAACAATCGTCCGCCGTGATCTCACTCGTATGGATCCGACGATGGTTGCTGTCCTCCATATAAGCCAGATCCACAATGTCTGCATGAATCTGTGTGCCCTCAGCATCATAAACACAAATACGGAACGGTTCTTTTTCCACTTCCACACGCAGAACTTCACCTTGGATCACTGCTTTTTCCGCCCCGTCAGTCAATTCTGCTTTTGCCGTCCGGATACGTTTCCGATAATTCTTCATAAACTCATCCATCCGGTCTTCCCATGCAGTTGTCACCAGACTATAAGATTCCTCCGCAAAATCACCGTCAAATCCCGCCCGGATCCTGATGATCGAATCTGTCAGAAACCAAATGCGGATTTCTGTGCCGTCTGTCAGCACAGAAAAATAATTTTCCGTCTGCTTTACGGCCTCTGCCTGTAAACATACTTTCATGCTCGTTCTCCTTCTCTTGTTTTTTTGTGGAACAGATGTCCATCTCCGTTCCGATTTCTAAAAATATTATAAAAAAACAGAGTGAGAAAAAGTAGACAATTTTTGTCCTATTCCATCAAATATTTTACTTTTTTTGCGATTTTCAATCTTGTCATTCAGATTTTTTTATGCTAATCTTCTCTTAAAAGAAATCGCTAATTTTATTTTTTGGTAAATATACACAAAATGCAATCATCTATTTTGTGCAAAAAGGAGATTTGAATACAATGCTAGACACTGCTGCAATTATTATTTCACAGGGAAAGAAGATCGCCTATGCCTATGCGGAAGGAGTCAATGACAATATGATCCAATCGCATTTTCACGATTTTTTTGAATTGTACTATCTTCTGGACGGAGAACGACTGCATATGATCGAAGGGGAAACTTACCATTTTACAGCCAACGATTTTGTTCTGTTTCCCCCGCATATCATGCACTATTCCTATGGTGAGAAAGATATGCCTTTTAAAAGAATTGTCCTCTATTTTACACCGGATCTGATCACAGATGAGGATGTACGGCAGAAACTTTTAGAAAAAGTTACGATTTTTACAACACAAAGTCTTAAAGCAAGTTCTATTCAGCCTCTGCTTCAGGACCTGACCCGCGAGTTGGATTCCCCCGGCAAATACCACGATGCATTTATATCTAATCAATTAAACAGACTTCTGCTAAGCATACTGCGTCTGGAATTTAATGCAGCAAAAAGTATACCTAAGACACGTTCTGCGCAAGCTGTTGACTATATCCATACCCATTACATGGACGATATCTCTGTCAATCAGTTAGCCGAGATGCTCTATATCAGTCCCTATCATCTGTGTCATGAATTTAAAAATGCAACGGGAAAAACCATCATACAGTATTTGAATACAACCCGGATTCTACATGCGCAAAGACTCATGCTGGAGACCGACTATAATATTACCCGTATCAGCCGGGAAGTCGGATTCTCCAACCTGACTCATTTCAACCGCATCTTTAAAAAAGTAACCGGGGTCAATCCAAGCGAAAAGAAAAAACAATATAAAACAAATAAATGGTAATCATGTCTTTTGATTACCGTTTATAAAAAAGTGTCTTCGATACTTCAACTCCCCTACCCCTCAATCTTGAGGGATTAGGGGTTT